>Ga0180901_1138_pt1 | contig 40222 bp, 35 predicted proteins | sample Deesub1362A_J573_FD_124299 | JGI IMG/M metagenome (GOLD analysis project Ga0180901, IMG submission 124299) | Unclassified bacterium JdFR-66
GCTGTGCTTTCTGGGATTTTTGTTGACAAGTTACCTTGTGTTAAGTGGTGTGGTAAGACTATAGGTTTTTGGAAAACTAATATTGGCAAGCAGATACACAAGATACGAGGCAGGGGCTGGCAAGTTGACATCGAGGTTATTCGAGAAGCGTTGAACAAGATTCATGATCGTTATGGATGGTCATGGATTCCTTATGGAGATGATCAAGACATTAAAGCATGGCGCCTTCTGAGCTACAGAGATCCAATTACTGGAAAACGAATGGCATGGAACGCTACAATAAAGGCTCAGGCTCAAGCTCTTGCATTGCTACTTACAGCAGAAATCTTTGGAGGTATATTCGACCCTGAAATGATTGAGATTGATGGTTATGGTTCCGACAGAATCTTAGGATGGATCAACCAGATTGTTGCCGAGTTTAACAAGGCTTCACCAGACTATGTATTCATATACAATGTGGCGGACTTCCTGAATAATTTAAACGAGTAGAACCAGTGAAGTACTGACCTATTTTTTCTTTCAATTTCTAGAATAGAATCTATTTCGGTTTCAGTTTTTTAGCTACCTATATATTTATACACTGCAAAGTTCCCATTTTCATGCACTAGTTGAAAACTTGAAGACGGCAAGTTTCCAATGATATAGACGTTAAATCCATGGTTGGAGAACTTGTTTGCTATTTTTTCGGTTTTATCTATCCAATTAGGGGAGCGATATGGCGCCCAACCTAAATCGTACCAGATGGCTTTACTCTTATTAAGGTATAGTGCAGCGAATCCGCGGAGGGAGATATCAACGAGAACACAGCTCTTTCCCTGCGCATTCTCGTTGATCCAGTTTAGTGCTTTTACTGCATCTGATGATTCTTCCATTGGCAGAGTGTTTTGGCGCATTGATGGAGGGATTTTCATTTGGATCCACCTGAGATCGGTGTAACGAAGATTATAGTATGGAAAGGGAGATTTAGGCGTCATGGCTATAAATCCAATAGTAAGTAAACTGATTATGAAAACTACAGCCAGTGTTGTTGGTAGTTGTGCGTCGAAGATTATAGGTCGTCTTTCCCAAGGTCTGAACTTAAACTTGATTTTTCTAAGTATGCTTAAACCTTCAATAGCATAAAAAGATAAAGGGTATACCAGCATGAACGCCCATCGTTGCCAGGCTTTAAGGGTTTTTTCAGGTGAAAGGAGTGGAAGGAAGACAGCTATTACACATACTACAGTCCAAAACCTAAGTGACACGTCTTTTATTTCGCCTATAATCCCAATAACTGCTAGGGGAAGTATGGGGAGATAACAGTAAAGGAAGAAAAGGATAATAGAACTTGCCATTTGGAAGTAATTGTCTGATGGATACCACCAGCCTCCTAAGGCGTTGCTTAACAATGGAATATGTAGGGACAAGAGCTGATAAATGTAAAGAGTCAATGGGGGGAGAATGGTTAAAGTCAGCTTTAACCTTCCTTTTTTATTCCTTCTGGTCAGAGTGTAGGCGAGTGGGAGAGTTGCAGCAAACATGATCACGCTTACTCCTTCATGAGATAGCACCACACCCACCATGCTTGCCATAGCCGCCAGAGCCATCTTCCAGTTTTTGCCAGCCTTTCTGATTAGTGTTAGATTTATGAAAAGAAGGATAAGGGCGAATTCGTTGCAAAGCAGATCCCAGGAAACTCTAAGAGAGACGAAGTAGATGGAGGAGAGAAGGGAGGCCGCGAGAGCTTTTTCTGGTTTCTTGAAAAGTTCTCGTGCATATAGGTAGGAGGATAGACCTAGAAGGCCGTGAAGCATTGTGGGGAACACCTTTAGGGCTGTTGTGCTACCCCACGGATATACTAGGCTAGCGACTGTGTAGAAGAATGGTCTTGCCCTCACTGCTTGCCAGACAAGTTGCTCAAAACCTCCTCCTAATCCTTCGAGAAGTGGTATGTAGAGTGAGAGTGTGTCAAATCCGACTTGGTAAGGGTACATTAGAATTTCGGGAATTGCTCTAATTGTTAAGGGAATAAAGAGAGCGAGAAACATGTATTTATATTCTGATTTGGGGAAAAGGTGGAATATCTTTCTGTGAGGTGGCTCCGTGAGTGCCTGTTTGGGAGGAAGCAAAGAGATTTTATTAACAACTCTTACTGAAGCCATGGCGGCTATTATAGCTGATAAACTTATAGAGGCAAGTATGACTCTTAAATCTAAGAAGGGTTGAAGGGTGTGGCTTGCCGCTATCAGAACTCCCATCTGTGCGATAATGCTAGTTAAGATGAAACCAATGAAATAGCCGATGGTTCCTGTCAAGGCAGAAAAAACTGTAAGTTTAAGGCAAAGAAGACTGAGAATGCTGCTTTTCCTTGCTCCTAAAGCCCTTAACAACCCGATAGTCTTCTTATTTTCCTCCATTGAGGTGGAGATAATGTTCCAGCAGCTTAATGTTGCAGTCATTGTGATCAGCATCGCTAGGGAGAGAACAGCGACTTTGGAAAGTATGTAAAAATGTTCCATGGTCTGGCTAATGGTTTTACTGGAGAGGGCAACAACTATTGTTTCAGGGACATATTTGATCCATTGGGAGATTTCTACATTCTTAGGGTGTAGGAAGGGGATGGGAAGAGAGATTGTGATTTCCTGATCTGCATCTATTGTAGTCCAGGAGGATTTAATGCAGGTTAAACTGTTCACTGTGAGCTTGTATTTGCCTTGTGGGACTTCTTCAAAAACAACAATGCCTTGCTGGTCTGTCGTTTCTCTTATTCTAAAGGTTGAGTTTTCCCCTTCTAACGTGACAAAAGCAGACTTTACTGCCGTGTTATTGGCCCATATAACATGGACCGTGAGAGTGTGTACAGCCTTAGAGGGACCGAGCAGGAAAGTGATTGTTGGATCCTTCCTTAGACTCACCTCTTTCGATTCAAAATAGCTGTTGTATGAGGCGGAAACGTTGTAGATGTCTGGGTTTAAGAAGAATACTGCTTTTCCTTCATCGTTAGTTGTTTTCTCGTCTTTGAGGGAGTCTCCTAACGTGATGGAAACTTGTGCTCCTTTTATGGGTTCTGTGCTTGTTGCGTTGAGTACGATAATGTTTAACCTGATTTTTCCTAGGATGAAGGATAACTCTTGGCTGTTCTTTAGCATAGTCTCTTTCACAACTTCAAAGATATCATGTTTTACTGAGATCTTGTATTCTTCTTCTGGAAGGAGAAAGCTAATTTGTCCAGTAGCGTTTGTTATGCCTTCAGCGACTTCCTCTCCGTCTAATGTGGTTACTGTAACGGAGGCCTCAGTGATAGGAAGATTGTTTGTCGAGTTTAGTGCAGAGATTGTGAGTAAATGCATGTATGGATTAACGTGAAAGCTGACTGTAGTGTTGCCTGTTAACAGGACTTTACGTCTTAAATTACAAACTTCTGCGATGTAAATGCCGAAGGGAAGCTGGAAGGTGGCCTCTCCAGGAATCGAGATTTCTTTTCTTTCAATTCTTTTACCTTGGAGATCTTGTAAGTTAACTTCCACTTTTGATGGAGACGACAGGTTAAGGGGGTTCACTTTGACTTTGAGGGTGTGAGGTTGAGAAACTATGTATTGGAGCTTCTTTTCATTGATTTTTGCTCTGTCTATTTTCACTCTAATCAGGGTAACCTCATTGTCTGGTAATCCAGCAAGTGGACGTGCAAGTTCTAAAGGGGCAAGGATTTCGTCGTCTAACGGGCTTTGAGAAGAGAAAATGCCTTTTACTTTCATCTCTATGAAAGTGTTGCTTCTAGCACTTACAGCTAGGAAACTATCACCGAGATCTATGTTCAAATTACGAGCTACTCTGATACCTACCAAGAAACTGTTCTCTTTCCATTCTAGGTTCTCACCTTGAACCATTTCAACTTGTTGGATGTCAAAGAAATGGGATGTCACTCCACGGACAAATACGGGACGTTTGTGCACCACAACGGGGGCTATGACCTCTGGGCTCACTGTAATAATCCCGGGTACATATTCAAGAGAATCGGCGATGCTTTGGGGAATTTGTCCTGTAGCGACGGTTCTGGCTTTAGTTGATGAGAAGACAACTATGTCTCTTCCGGTTCCAAGGTAACTTCCGGTTAATATTTCGAAAGCGGAAAACATGGAAAAGGATGTTGAGAAAATGATGGATAGAAGGAGCACGCCGAAGAGGGTGAGAAGAAGTCTTCTCCTAGGGATTAGCATTATTAAGAAGTCTCCAGCTTATTTTTTACGTTTTTGGAGGCTCTATATGCAGGAAGTATGCCTCCTAGGATACTAGCNGTCATAGAAAGAGCAATACAGCTTCCAGCCAATGTAAGATTGAAAACGGGACGGACGTAGTAATTTTGTTGCACAACAAAAACTGTTATGGCTGCGGCATTGGAGAGAAGAGCCCCCAGACACAAACCTGCTATTCCGCCGATGAGACAGAGAATTAATGCTTCTAAAANGAATATNTTTGTTATAGTTGATCTTTTTGCTCCTAGTGACCTTAATACTTTGATCTCCCATTCGCTTTCCTTCACTATGCACCCCANAGTGTGGTAGACTGTAATAACCGCTACAGCGAATATTATTGTAGATAAAATCCATAGATCCCTAACAACGTCTCCTGACGAGAGGTCAATGAACTCGATCATAGCCATTCCTAGATTGACATCCATGTCGGGGTGTTCAATGCTGAGAGTATTCGCAGTGGATTGAACTGTTTTTGGATCTTTCACCCTTACCTCGATTAATGAAAAGCTTGAAGTCATCTCAGGTCGAAGGATCCGTGCTGTGGAGAGAGAGGTAAGTATCCCTATATCAAAAGAAGATTCCGACTCAAAAATACCTGTTATCAAAAGGGTTGCATTTGCAGACCTAGATTTTAACAGAACCTGGTGGCCTATCTCTAATCCAAGTTTCTTGGCTAAAGAGACGCCTACAATAGCCTCCTGATCAGCTGAAAAAAATGATCCTTTAAGCTTTAATGGGCGGACTTCTGGAAAGGAAGAACTCACTCCCCAAACTTCTATGGGCATGAAGCCTTCAAGAAATGAAATGTTAGCCTTCACTAAAATCATGGAGCATATAGATTGTATATTCGAGTTGTTTAGGGCTATTCCTTCATCCAGCTTACTTTCTGAAGGAACTTTATTCTTTTCCAGTAAGAACAGGAGAGAGGTTACGTTATAGCCCTCAGTCATTGACTTGAAGCGGAGGAGAAGACCGTTAGCCACTGAAAAAGAGGAAAAAACTATCATGACACATAGGGCTACAATTACAATTATGTGAAGACTTCTGGTGGCGTTAGCCATTATCGCCTTTAAGGCGAGTCTTATCATTGTGCACCAAATCCTTTAATCTTAATAGGATATATAATTTTGGGAGAGTTTCCTTGCCGTTAGCAGTCAAAATAAGCCGCTTATGTAAAGTCTATAAGAGTGCATCTTCAGCTCATGAAGCCTTGAGAGATGTGGAGCTTCAAGTAGAAGAAGGGGAGTTCCTTGTTATAAGTGGTCCTTCTGGAAGTGGGAAGACTACCCTCCTGAGTATTATCGGGGGTTTAGAGAAGCCTACATCAGGAAGCTTGGAGCTTTTTGGAAAATCAGTTGATGAAATGAGTGATGAGGAGCTTTCCAATATTCGGTTAAAGGAGATCGGGTTCATCTTTCAAGAGCAAAATCTTCTCCCATTTATCACCGTTTCTGAGAACATTGAGTTACCTATGACATTGGCTAACATTCCCAAAACTCAGAGGAAAGAGCGTGTGCAGGAACTTTTGAAAAGTTTCAGTCTTGAACACTTATCATTCCGTTTCCCCTATGAGTTAAGCATGGGAGAAAGACAGCGAATAGCTGCGATTCGTGCTATGGCAAATAAGCCTCGGTTGATCCTTGGAGATGAGCCGACTTCGGGTTTAGACAGGGATAACGCTCTAATTCTTCTCCGTCTCCTTAAAGAAATTAATAGCAGATATGGAACAACAATCGTTCTTACAACTACCGATCCTGAATTGTTAAGGAGGTTTTCCTCACGAAACCTATTGTTAGTGAATGGAAGCATTCAATTATGAACGGTTCTTTTAAGGNGTAGTCGATTAANTGTGGGTTCTTTTTTNAGTGTTAACAANTCTACATATGTTTCTTCCACCGCTTTCACAGTAAATTTCCAATCGTGAGCCTCTGCAAATTTTCTTCCTCTCTTTCCCATATTTAAACGCAGGTCAGTGTCGTCTAGAAGTTGGAGAATAGCGTCTGCTAGGGCTTTCTCATCACAGGGGTTTAATAGCAGACCATTGTATCTGTCTATTATCACCTCTGGTATGCCACCAACCTTGGAAGCTATCACGGGTTTTCCGGATGCATTGGCCTCCAAGGCTACCAAACCGAAGCCCTCTGAACAATTTTTGCTGGGAAGTGTGACAATATCTGAGGCTGCATAGTAAAATGGGAGTTGCTTGTCTGAGACATTGCCCGCGAAAACAACCTTGTCTTCTAAGCTAAGGCTATGGCTGAACTTCTCATACCACTCCTTCAGATCTCCATCGCCCACTAGAAGGAGTTTGACGTCGCTCCTTCTATCCGTCACATGCCGGAAAGCCTTTATCAAAACATCGACTCCCTTATACTTATGCCACCTTGTTAAAGCTCCGACGAAGAGTACAACGTGGAAGCCTTCCAAGTCATGTTTAGCTTTAATCGAATTTCCATTCAAATAAGGGTTAAACCTATTGCAGTCTACGCCGTTGGGTATCACCTTGACTTTGCTTTTGTATCGTTGGAGAATCTGCGATAACGAAATGTATCTCCTGGTCGTTGCAATAATTCTCCAATACCATTTCAAGTAAAAGTGAGAAATAATTGAGTCGTGAATTCTAGCCAAAGCTCCTGCCCCACTTGTCACAGGGGGAAGGTCGTTATGCCATGTCAACACTGAAGGGGTCTGATATAAAGCTGAAATGTATGCACCAATGTAGGCGTTGTAAGGATTCGGAAAGTTCACATGTATGATGTCGAAATTAAGGTTGGTTAGCCTTAGAGGTAGAGACGGTGTGATGGGAACGCCATAAATCCAAAAAAGAATCTCCAACCCATGAAGTTTCACTTTTCCCTCAAAACAATTTTCATGTGATTTTTCTGTTAGATTCTTGAAAGGGGCAGCGTATACAACTTCGACCTTNTGTCCAAGATTGGATAAACCTCTTGCTAAGTAGTATGTATATGTTTCAGCCCCTCCTCTCCAGGGCGGAAAAAAGGTGTTTAGAATGCAAATCCTCATTTTAAGTGCTTCACCATTTTATCNCTTGAACCTGCACCCTGNCANATTAGGGTTTAGTCAACTTGATCGATTAATTTCGAAGGGTAGTTTTTAAAATTACACGTAGAATTTTAAGTCCGTCTTTTAAGGATCTCAGTTTGGAGACCTTTAAACTCCATGTAGATTTTATGGGAATTTCCAAGATCCTGAATTTACGTTTAACACATTTTATTGTGAGTTCCGACTCGATTTCGTAACCGTTAGATGTTAGATTGAAATTGTTTAAAACCCAACTTTTAAAGGCTCTGAATCCAGATTGGCTGTCGCTTAAAAATTTGCCTGTTAATAGAAATATCAATAGGTTAAACAATTTGTTCCCGGCAAAGTTTAAGGCTGAAACTGCTGCGTGGCTTGTTCTCATGAACCTTGAACCGACAACCATGTCTACGCTGGGATTTTCGTTGAGGATAGGGTGGAGAAGTAACGGTATCTCTTCTGGTTTATGGGTTCCATCGGCATCTAAGGTGACTATTATTTCAGCTCCAATCTCGATCGCTTTTTCAAATAGGCGTTGAAGAGCGGCCCCTTTTCCTGAAGTTTTCCTAAGCCTCGTCACCTCAGCTCCTGCACTTTCAGCCATTCTTGCTGTCCTGTCGGTTGACCCATCATCAACCACGAGTACTTTGTCTACATGTTTCTTGGCTCCAGATACAACCTTGGCTATAGTGTACTCTTCGTTGCAGGCGGGTATGCAGGCTATTATTAACGGTTTCTTGTTATGTTTTAGTATGTAAGGCATATAATTGAAGTAGCTCCTCTGTAATTTTGGATTTTCTTCTTTTTTCATTCTTTCTAGTGCATCTTGTATTTTCAGCGGTTTATTCTTTAATTTTCGATGTGCTTTGTTAATGTTAAGNGAAGTTGTTTTCAATGAGCACGCGCGTGCATGCGCATGCCACTACATCATTTTTTTCGTATATATCGGTGGTATTCTTNCATAACGTTTCNGGGAATAGGGTTTTCAATTTCTATATCTTTGACTTTCTTTGTCAGTTCTTCGTCTATTGTGTATATTTTGTTGATTTCNAGTTCTTTGGCTAGCTCTATTAGGTAGCCGTCCCATGAGGAAATGTTTAGCTCTGATGCCGAGGCTAGGGCTTTTTCGGCGACGGCTTTCGGAAGGTTCCCATAGAGCGCTGGGGATTCAAGGGATAGGGTTTTTAATAGAACCCTTGCCACNTGGCTGCTTCTAAGTTTTAGGTACCTTGTCATGATAACGTAGGCTCCAAGATAGGTGCTTACAGGAATNAGGATGCGTTTTTTAAGCGTGAGGGCATCCAGCAGCACTTGNGCTGCATATTTGCGGGCGGGGTTTCTGAAGTGGGCGAGAACTATGATGCCGACGTCAACCAATGCCTCGAATCCCAATTTTGCGGAGCGCATATTCCCTGTCAACGTATTTATCCTCGCCCTCAACTTTCACAGTGTCCAATTCTAGGCTTGGAGCTATTTCCTCCAGATCGGCGAAGGCTTTACGGATCGAGTCGATGGAGAACTTTTCCAGTATAACCTTGTTTCCAACAACCCTGCATACCATTTCCGTTTCTCTATCTATCCCGAGGGCCTTTCTCACATCCTTCGGGAGAACCGTTCGACCCTGCTTATCTATTTTAATAGTTGCTTCCATGTTTACCGCCATTTATTCCATAAAAAATGCCAAATATAAATGTTCTCACACGCAAGTCTCTCTCGTCGAAGAATGGTTTTAAAGGTTTAACGATTATTCCTTTCAGCATAATCCTGATCCTCTTATTTCGTGGAAAATAAGGTCTTTGTTCTTGTGTAAGGCTTAGTTTTTTGACTGAAGACTTAGGAATTTGAGTGATTGCCTTGAACTGATGTCCATTCTTCTTTTTTCATTCTTTCTAGTGCATCTTGTATTTTCAGCGGTTTATTCTTTAATTTTCGATGTGCTTTGTTAATGTTAAGCGAAGAGTCTTTAGGTCTTTTTGCTTTCCATGGCATTTCATTCATTTTTGCTGGCTTAATCAAATCTATATCTAGGTCGTAAACTTCGGCTAGTTTTAGTGCAAATTTGTATCTGTTAATTCTGGTAGCACCAGCTGTGTGAAATGTACCTTCTATTTTTTCTTCGGCAATTTCTATGAGCATTTCGGCTAAATTCGTATTTAAGGTAGGTGAGACATATTGGTCTGTTAGGACTTTAACTTTTTTCCTTTGCTTTAGGTTGTGTAAAAGCCATGTAGCAAAGTTTTGTCTTGGAGTTGAGGACCAACCGTAGATCACGCTAGGTCTAGTAATGCACCATTCTTCGGCGTATTGTTGAACGAGTTCCTCACCCTTGAGTTTTGAGTATCCGTAGTAGTTTATTGGGTTTGGTTTGTCGCTTTCTGTATAAAATCCTTTTTCGCCGTCAAAGACGTAATCCGTGGATACGTATGTTAGATGGGAGTTTGTGTTAGCTGAGGCTACTGCTATGTGTTTAGTTGCTTCTGCATTTATTTTCCATGCTAATTCTCGGTTAATTTCGCAACCGTCAACGTTTGTGTATGCTGCAGTGTGAATGATTGCCTCGGGTTTACATTTAAGAACTATTTGTAGTAGCTTTTCTTGGTCGGTCAGATCAAGTTTAATGGGATTGCCTAAGCTTATTTTATGTTCTTTGTATAAGGTGTAGACCTTATGACCATTTTCTAAAGCCAGTTGGGCTACTCTTTGACCTAAAAGTCCGCTTGCACCTGTTACTAGGATTCTCAATGATTACCACTTAAGCTTCCAAGGAGTTGAGTGAAGAACTTGCTCTGTTGCTAACGGCTTCCACCAATACTCGTTTTTTAAGTACCATTTTACTGTTTCTTTTAGAGCATCTTTGAAGTTGTATTTCGGCTTCCATCCAAGTTCACTTCTTATTTTTGAAGAATCAAGACTGTAACGAACATCGTGTCCAGGTCTGTCCTCGACAAATTCTATTAGAGATTCATCTTTGTCCATTATTTTCAGTATTCTTTTCACTACCTCTATGTTTTCATACTCGTTTCCACTTGAAATGTTATATATCTCGCCTTCTTTTCCATCTTTAAGTAACATGTCTAATGCTTCACAGTGATCCAACACGTGGATCCAGTCCCTAACGTTTCTGCCTAACCCGTAAATTGGGACCTTTAGGTTTAATGAAGCCCTTATTATTGTTTTGGGAATTAGCTTTTCGGGAAATTGGTATGGTCCAAAGTTGTTGGTGCATCTACTGATAATTGTGTGTAGTCCGTAGGTTCTGTGGTATGCGAGAACAAGCATGTCTGCTGCTGCTTTAGAAGCAGAATATGGATTAGAAGGGTTGGGTCTGTCATGCTCTTTGAAAGATCCTTCTTTTATTTCACCGTAAATTTCATCTGTTGAAACATGGATAAGTTTGGCTTTATTGTTGTATTTTCTTATGGCTTCTAGAATAGTGAATGTTCCTACAGTGTTATTTTCAATGAACACTGGAGGATTAGCTAGGCTTCTGTCCACATGTGTTTCTGCTGCTATGTTTACTATTGCATTTACTTTTTTGATTAGCTTGTTTAAGACATTTGAATCGCATATGTTTCCCTTAATGAATTTGTATCTTTTTTCGTTTTCTAGATCTTTAAGGTTGGTTGGATTGGCGCCTATTCCTATTTTGTCTATGTTTATTATTTCGTAGTCTGGATGTTTTGTAAGGGTGTATCTACAGAAATTGCTTCCAATAAAGCCTAATCCGCCGGTTACAAGGATTTTCAAGTTCAGTATTCCCTTCTTAAAATGTCAGAAATTATTGATTCTTTTTTATTTGTATGGTACGGCATGCCAGTCCCAAGGTTTGCCTGTTCTTGGGTCGTCTTTTTTGCCGTTTATGAATTTTGGAATTACTGTTTTGTCGTTCCATGGTCTACGTTGTTCGTCTGGATTTTTATAGTTGTATAGTTTTGTGGTGAAGTAGAGGAGCCACGCTGTTTCGTTGCTTATTACCTTGAAGCCGTGCCAATAATGACCTGGAATCTTAACTATTTGTAGGTCTTGACCTGTTGAGATTATTTCGTCTAGTTCTTTTGTTTCTTCATTGTAGGCACATATTTTTAGGGCGCCTTTTAGGACTATGAAGTAGTCTGTTTGTCCTTTTAAGTGTCTGTGCCATGCTCTTATGATGCCTGGATAGCTTATAGAGAAGTTAGCTTGGACAAGACGATCTTCGTTTAGTACATCTTTCCAGTTTTGTCTCATGAGTTCTGTGAAGGAGCCTCTTTCATCGTTAAATCTCTTTAATGGTTTGATGATTATTCCTTTCAACATACTCTACACCTTTTTGTGTTTTGGGTATCTTTTTCCTTTATAAGAGTACATATCGGCACTTTTTAGAATTGGGGAATCAGAATAAGGTTGATTCGTTTAATGTTTAGTGAAGTTTCGTTTAACATTTTGCTATAGCTCGATATATGTTCTTTCGCCTATTACGAATTTTTTCCCTTGCGGTGTGTTATTGTTTGAGGTTATTTTTGAGTGAGAGGCTATTAGGCTGTCTACTATTCTGTCTTCAATATCGATTAGACAATGATCCATGATTATTGAGTTTTCTATTTCGCCCTTTCTTATTGTGACGTTTCTGCCGATGCTTGTGTAAGGTCCTATGTAAACTCCAGATTCGATTAGGGTATTTTCGCCTATTATTGCTGGTCCTCTGATTAATGCACCATTTTTAACGTTTGAGCCCGTTTCTAAAACTACTCGACCTTGAACAGATGCTTCTGCGTCTACTTTTCCTTCGATTTTGGTTTTTATTTCATCCAGAACAAGTCTGTTTGCTTCTAGTATGTCCTCAGGGCTTCCTGTGTCTTTCCACCAATCTGAGACGAATTGATGTTGGACTTTGTAGCCTTTTTTTATAAGAAGTTGAATGGCTTCTGTTATTTCTAGTTCTCTTCGCCAAGATGGTTTTAACTCTTTTATCATTTGAAATATGATGGGTTTGAAGAAGTAAATTCCAGTCAATGCGTAGTTGCTTGGAGGTGTCTTAGGTTTTTCTATGAGTTCTACTAGTTTTCCATTTTCAAATCTAGCCACGCCGAAGATTTCGGGATTTTTGACTTTGCATAGAAGCACCATTGCGTCGGCATCTGATTTTTCAAATTTTTGGACAAAATCTTTTATCCCTCCTTTTAAGAGGTTATCTCCCAAATAGACAACAAATGGACTGTCTCCTATGAACTCTCTGCAGAGGCTTATTGCATGTGCTATTCCTGCAGGATGGGGTTGATAAATATATGTGAGGTTTACGCCGAATTTACTGCCGTCACCATAGTATGTCTTAACTTTCTCTGGATAGATGTCACCTAACACGATTGCAATGTCCTTTATTTCCGTCTCCAGTAAGTCTTCAAGCACGTATTTCGAAACTGGTTTATTAGCCACGGGAATGAGTTGTTTCGGACCTGTGTGAGTTAAGGGCCTAAGCCTTATTCCATGACCACCGTGAAGGATTATTCCTTTCAAGGAATGCCTCACCATTATGCTTTAGAGTTAAAAACTAACGCTATTTAAAACCATTGGTTTTACCAATATCATTTTTACTGGCTAGAATCTTAGAAAATTGATAAAAATGCGCTTTAAAGCTGAAGTCACAGCAAGTCAGTTTAAATTGATCCCTCGGCTTCACATCTACTTTAGCCGTTCGAGCGTTATGGGCTCTAAATAGTATCGGAGTAACTTAAATGGTAGGGTAAAAGGCTCTAAGACTTGAATTGGATTACCAAACAAAATCTATCTCTTAGGATGGAATAATAGACTTACTTATGCATAATTTCGTTTGCAAACAACGTACAAACCAAGTTTACACTTACTAGGATCACTCTTCAATTTGAAAGTCAATACAGAAAAATTGCTATCCATTATCATATTTAGCACGTCCAACCAAGTAAAGTAGTGAGGGTGCATAAAACCATCATTAGCTATCAATTTAACATTCTCCATTAAAATTATCGACAGTATCTTTGAAATTGCTGAAACTACATACATCGCTCCTTTACTTTTGGGAGGTATTAATAGAAGCTTTTTAATAAAAAGTTTCGAGTGAAATAATTTATGTACTACTTTCCTTTTTGGTGGGACAATATGAACCATTAGGCTGACAATCCCACCTTTTTTTGTTATACGATAAATTTCCTTGATGGTAAGAGATGGGTCTTTCGTGTGGTCTAACATATTTACAGAAAAAATTACATCAAAGCTATCATTTTCTAGTGGCAGATTTTCTGTAACGGCAATTAAGGGGTTGACGTTGCCTCTCATATCTACTATGTTCCTTACTTTAAACAGAGGGTCAATTGCAACCTTAAAACCACCGTTGAGAAAAGGTAATATGCCACATTTAGGGCCACTTCCTATATCAATTATTTTTTCTCTATCAAAGGACAGATTCCTGACATCGCTGAGTATTGAGAGAATCTCATGAAAACGATACATGCTTTTAAATGGAACTTTTTCACCTTTTTTGGTAACTTTGACCCAGTAATCAATTTCACGTTTTTGGGCTTCAGGCCATAACAATTTTGATTCACCAACTTGCATTGCGTATTACTTGATCATCCAGCGAATTTATTATAAATAACCTATTCTATCACTTAGAACCTGTCGAAAACTTTGAAATCATGGCTTTAGACAATCTAATCGGCGAAACTTACTTGTTGCACGTGCGAGCGATCACATCCGATCTGGTCTTCATAGAAATCACAGATCTAAAGATTTCTTCGTACCTACTCACCATGACAGATTCATGATAGCTGACTGCCTTACGGGCAACTCTGTGCGAAAGTAATCTAATCCTCTGTGGGGATTCTGCAAGACTTATTATGGCCTTGGCAAGTTGAACTATGTCACCTCTTTCAAAGAAGATGGCATCTCTATCATTAACTAATTCCATGGATGAAGGAATTCTTGACAAAACTAATGCTTTCCCATATGTCATCGCCTCAAGTAAGGAAAGGCTCAATCCCTCTTTGTATGATGGATACGCGTAGATATCGGCTCTCTGAAGCAGAGCAATTTTTTGTTCATCTGAAACTTCTCCAAGAAAAAGAACCCTGTCTGAAACCCCAAGATGTCTAGAATATTCGACCAACTTCATGTGCTCCTTTCCCTCACCAACTATAAGGAATCTCGCCTTGGGAATCTTTTCAAGAATTGATGGAGAAGCCTTAATCAGATCCATAACGCCTTTCTTTTTGATTAAGCGTCCGATGAATAGAATCACTATGTCATCTTCTTCGATTTGTGGATTGAGTGACTTAAGAGCTTTTTTGCATCTCGCTGGGGAAGGAATTCCAGGCGGAACATAGAACACGCGAGAAGGGTTGGAACCAGCATTGATAGCGTCTATAAGCATGTGTTTGCCAACGATGGTATGGGCATCTGCTAGTTTAAGAGTTAGCCATATCTGGAAAGCAGATCTCGGTTTAATCCTTGCACCATATCGCGTCTGTCGATCTATCTGTATGTCCCCTCCGTGTGAAGTAATAACATACGGTAATCCAAGTAGGAGCTTACATACGACGCCTATGAGACCGTAAGGGTAGGCAAAGTGGATATTTAGAAGGTCAACTTTAATAGATGAAAGAATCTTGAAAACAATCAGACTGTTAATGGGGAGATTCCTGTCCCAACCTTTCTGGAGAATTGGCAAAATCTTCACTCCTTTTTCATCTCCTACAGGGCGGCAGTTCTTTGGACATAACAATAGGATTTTGTGCCCTCTTTGGATTAGTCCTCTGCATAGGCTATGGATAATCCTTTCCGCACCTTTGTAAAGAGGAAAATATGATGGAGTTAAGATCGCTATTCTCAAAACACTATCACTTTGGAAGTTATACTTCTGCACAGGTTTTTCTGTTTTCATCTACTTTGAACGGAGGATTTTATCAATTTGTAAGCATTGCGAATACTTAAGATTGTTGTATTGAAATAAGTTCTCCACATTTTTGGCATTTTTACGCACTTCCTTTTAATGATAAAATCTTTTCCTCATAGTATAATACAATGTTGAAAATTTTTGAGATATACTTTATGTCTTTTAAAATGAGTCTAAGATTGGTGAGATCTTCATTTTTGATTACTCCCGCGATTGGTATAACGGTTAAGTACATTGGAATGAAGCTAGCAATGGCTAGAATGAGTTTAGTTAGGTGTGAGTACGGGAGATATAAGGTTAAGATGAATGATGGCGCAGAGGATAGAAGACTTGCTATACATATTTTTACAATGCATTTTGGGTTAAATTCCAAATGGTATTTGCTGTAGGCTGTCCATGTTAGATAAGCTATGGCTATTATGCTGGAAGCTATCAGCGCATATATAGAGCCTTGAACTTTGTATAGCCATGTAAGAGCTGGAACTAATAGGATGATTGCTGGAATCTGGATTATTGTTGTTTTAAGTGATATATCTGTTCTCCCTATTCCGTTGAAAAAACTTGTTAGGACTAACGAAAAACCTGTGTATAGGAATGTTATCGAGTATAGTGTTAAGTAAAGTGGCGCTTGAGTGTAACTTGAACCATAGAATAATGCGACGAGATCTTTGGAGTTGAAGGCTGTGAATGTTGATGCTGGGACAATGAGTAGTAATGTGTACTTTAGAGAGTTTGTGAAGAGGGTTTTTAAGTCGTGCATATCCTGCTTCGGATTGAGTTTTGAGAAGGCTGGAAACAAGACTGTTGATATTGGAGCGGTTAATATCGTGAGTATTGCAGTGAATTTTATGGCTGCTGAATAGTTTCCTATTTCAATGTTTGAAGTGAACCATGAAAGGACTACTGCTCGATATTGACGGAGTAAACCTGCTATAAGACTTGATGTGTAGAGGGGCATGCCATACCTTATCATAAGAGTTAAGTTTGTGAAGAAACCTAAGCTGTAATTTGAGTTATGCCAAGAGTGTTTAAATGTTCTCAAGATCATTATAGTTCCAATAAGGCCTGCAATTAAGTAGCCTAGGATGTGACCTGCAAGTGCACCTACAACACTGAAGCCAACGATTATGAATATAGACGATAATACTACCTTAACTGTTGCTTGGGTGATTGAAACTAGTGCTGTTCCATCCATCTTATCTAATCCTACAAGTACATTCTTTGACGTTAAAACAAGCACGTTGCCGATTATCATAAGGGAGGATAGGCGAATGAGGAATCCTGTGCCCGGCCTGTTTAAGAGACTTGTTCCAAGTATGTCGGCAAGCAGAAACGTTAGTGCGAACACTAAGAGGGATATTTTAAATTCAAAAAGGAAACCTGTTTTTATGAGGCTTTCGGTAGTAGATTCACTCTTGTTTTCAGATCTAAACTTGGCTGTGAACCTTACGAGAGCTGGTTTAACACCGAAGTCTGTGAAAAGTAGCATTAATGATGGTGGAATTAGTGCTACTGAGTATAAACCATAGTCTGCTGGTCCAAGCAACCTCGCTATGATGATTGATGCTATTGTGAGGATTACCGTTGATAAGGTATTTCCAGTAAATATGAAAAAGCTTCCTTTAGTCGCTTTCTTTGCGATTTTCAGGGCTTTAGTTGGTTCTGCCTTATATTCGGCTTCTGGGTTGTTAGATTCGTGCTTGTATGTTTTCAACTCAAAGCACATCGTTTCAGTTCTAAAGTGACAAAGTGTTGGATCGCGTGATCACTCAGGATATATCCCCAGTTATTTTTTCCGCAGATTTAACTGCTTCTGCGATTAAGTTTATCTCCTCTCTCTTTAACCAAGGGTGCATAGGTAGTGAGAGTATTTCATTACAAGTTTTTTCAGTTTCTGGTAGTCTAGCAGCAATCCCGAGAATTGTATAGGCTTTCTGTCTATGGATAGGTATTGGATAATGAATTAATGTTTGGATGCCTTGATTTTCAAGGTATTCTTTTAACTTGTTTCTATTTTCGTGTTTTATCACATATATATAGTATACATGTTTGGCATATTCTTTCTGGGCTGGGGTGATTGCTTTTGAATCCTCTAAAAGCTCATTGTAAAGTCTTGCTGCTCTCCTCCTTTTCTCATTCCACTTATCTAAGTGTTTTAACTTAACGCGAAGTATTGCTGCTTGGATTTCATCTAATCTGCTGTTCATACCTATAAATTCATGGTGGTATTTTTTTGATTGCCCATAGTTTCTCATCATTCTTAGTTTTCTGGCTAATTTTTCGTTATTTGTGATTATCATTCCTGCATCCCCATAGGCTCCAAGGTTTTTAGCAGGGTAAAAACTGAAGCAGCCTATATCCCCTATGCCTCCGACTTTTTTACCTTTGTATTCTGCGCCGTGAGCTTGGCAGGCATCTTCAATTACAAACAGATTATGTTTCTCTGCGATTTCTATTATTGGATCTATATCCGATGGATGACCGTATAGATGAACAGGTATGATCGCTTTTGTTCTTTCTGTTATCTTTCTTCGGATCTGGGAGACATCGATTGTGTATGTTTCGGGATCTATGTCTACAAAGATTGGTTTTGCTTCGTTCCGAACAATTGCATCAACAGTTGATTGAAATGTGTGAGAAACTGTTATTATTTCATCTCCCTTGCCCACACCTAAAGCCTTAACTGCAAGATAGAGAGCGTCCGATCCAGAGTTTACGCCTATCCCATATTCTGCTCCAATGTAATTAGAGAATTCTTGTTCGAACTTTTCAAGTTCCTCTCCTAAGATAAACCATTGTTTCTCTAGAACTCTTTGAATTGCTTTGTAAATTTCTTCTTTAATTTCTGCATATTCTCTCTTTAAGCTAACAAACGGAACCATACCTTGTCACTATTTTTTGAAAGTAGGAAGTCTCTTTAAAGGAATCTTTTATCTTGTTTTAAAAACTTTGCACCTGGTCATAGTTCGACACTTAGAAAGAAGAACTTAAACAATTGGGCAACAGAAATAAACCAGCAGGAAAACTTCTTGATCAACCTACATGCGGACATATCACTGATAAATAAGTGATTAGCCCCACTCGGTAATCTTATACTCAACTTCCCCGAAATTAGCTAGCTTGAGGAAGATTATGGATGAGAGCGCGATATTTGCTCAATTATTTAGCTTGGATGTGAGTCATATACTTGTTGGACTTGATTGCCAACTTCATCTTAAGAGGAAGCAAATCGAAGAAAAAAAGAGCTGCTTCTTGTAAGGGCATTTTTGAAAACCATGCTTGCACGTCGCTAATTTCTCGTAAAACCTCTCCGAAACTTTTCACTCGTTTATGTGCTGGGAGATATCTAGCATGTGTGCGCACTGACTTACTAAATGAGTGTGGTGCTGTCCTTCTTAAGGAAAGTGTGGCCTGGAAACCTGCCAGGAAAATGTCATATGAGTCCATATGTGTGTTTAAAGCACTTGGCACTCTTACAGCGTGTTTAGCAGGCAACGATTTCAAAACCTTTTCTAAAAAACTGTTCCATCCAGGTGGAAAATGCGTAGATTTTATGTGCTTTTTAATTTGTGCACCCTTCTCATGTCGTAAAGCTGGTTCAGAGATCATACGCTCAACCAATGCTGTATATTCTTTAAGCGACGAAGTATGTGTATCAAGTTTGTCAAGTGAAATATCGTCTGCTCCTCCCCACCCAGCCTCTTGGATGTATAAGCCAATAACTGGGATACCTCTGGCACCTGCATCTAGTAAAGCAGTTAAGCCTGCCAATGGAAAACCAGCTAAGTAGATGTCAGCTGCTGCATAAAAAAGCTCTAAATTCGTCTGTACACCTACCGCTCTGATTCTACCGTCCACAAGGGCGGATGCTTCAGCCCATTGTCCGAGATGTCTCGGGCCTATGGCATATAATGTGGCTTTAGGATTCTGATGCAGAATTTTTGCCACGGTATCAACAAAGTTATACATTGCAAATGGCGTATATTTGTAATCAGTTCCTATAGTAAGCAGCATTGTTGTATCACTTTCAATACCCAATTGTTTTCTAGCGGCTTCGTAACTGGGTCTAGAGTTTGCCTTCAACAACGGAATAGGTAAAATTCGTGAATTTCGAATACCTCGGCGGGTCAGAGTGAGTCGTTGTCCTAAAAGGCGATAATCTGCTACGACATCAACTATACTTACACCAAGCCAGAATACATGATCTGCATGATTAAAAAGAATCACTGGCGGTCCACCTTCAATGCCAAAAGCTACTACTGGCAAGGCATCGAATGGATGAACATGAAGAACGACTATATCTGCCCAATTTCGGCTAATCTGCCGTAGTAAGGCAGAACGATAAAGTATGTTGGACGATAGTTCGGCCAAGGCTAGATACCAACCCCCAGTTGCAACAATCGATGAAGTAAGCCTTTCTGGTAATGGATCCAATTGTGTAGTTGTGAGCAAACTATGAATAGCAGTATCAGCCGTGTTCTTGATCCATCCCTCAACAACTCGTGTATGGCCTCCGATTTTGTATGCTTTGGTCATTACGTGAAGAACATGCGTCTTACCCTTGTTTTCATGTTTTAACTGGTCAATTGGACATATAGGAAGAGTTCTCGTCTGCCTATTCAGTTGATATGCCACATCAAGTAACAACCACTCTAGAACAGTACTAGTGTAAAAGCCGGGATGTCTGTGGTAAGCAAAATCGGCGCCAATTTGTGCCCAAACTACGGTCGAAAGCAAATTGCCGCTATTTAATGCTTTTTTGGCTTTATTAACTGCCCTTTCAAACTGCCGTCTGGCCCAGCTCAATTGTTTTAATGCTTGTCTCTTTTCATATTCTGAAAGCATCTCTTTAACCTTTTGCAATTGAATTTATGTAAACTACGTAGAAAGTTCATAAAAATCATACACTACTGATCTTGCTCCAAAACCTTCTTTAAAGAAGATGAGTCCTTTGTTCAAGTAACGGCCCTCATTTTCCGTTGAGATACCAAAATCAAAATATTTTTTGTTCTTGCGATATTTATTTATCAAGTGTGCAAAAATTCTATCAAGAGCACCTATTTTCCTTCCGTCTTCACTATTAGCTATGTATTGTGCATGTGCTACATTGTTGTTACTTTCATAAATTACTACTCCTGCCAGCATTTTGTCATTTTGATAAGTAGCAAAAAGTTTAATATTATTTGGAAATTTATTATGTAGACACTCGATCTCTTCTATGGAATGAGTAGGTTTGGTATTATGCCTTTTTGCCAGATTCTCTTCTAGGATCTTCCAATAAGTCTTGAAATCGTCTACTTTTTTTACTTTGACGTTGGCTGATTCAGCTTTTTTTATGCACCTAAGCCTTGTCTCCTGAAAGGAAATCTTCTCGGGTAAGTAAATGGCTGAAGCTATATCTCTTCGAAATAATTTTGCATTATTTCGGAATAAAGCATAAAGATCTTCTTCTGCTGCAACAGAATGATATATGTGAGGTATTACTTTATACACGATTTTTTCTACTCCTTCAGATCTCAAGTATTCCCTTAAAACAGCAAATATTTTCAGCATTAGGTGGGCGGTCATCCTATGGTTGGATACAATGCCTCCAAAAGTCAAACCGCCATGACTAAATAATGTGTCACCTTTAATATTTGCTGGCATTAGACCTATTAAATTGTTGCCTTTAAAAAACATGAGAGAAAAATCTGTAAATCTATCTGAGTGATACTCCATGTAATCTCTATAGAAAAGAAAAACGCCATTTTTTGAGTTAGTTACAAACTTATCCCATAGAGCTTTATATTTTGGTTCATACTTTTCTATCTGTATCATTTTGCCTACATCTTACAGACAGTGCAAATGCCGCGTATAATACTGCTTATGATTTATCCTCGCCATTTCTCCAGAATTGCATAGCCAAAACCAGTTTTGCCCATATCGTTGCCGTTATAAAACATGTAAACTTTATCTTTATGTTGAAGTAGGGAGGGATAACAAAGCATTTTTGAGTCCCAACCGTCTTTTGAAAGACCAATTCCAATTTCATCATCTTTTCTCACCCATTTTTTTCCATCTACTGATTCAGCATAACCTGCTAAGTAGTCTCCTTTTTTTGTTCCTTTTGTATAGAACATGTAGTATTTGTCATTAAATTTATATACTCGCGGTCTTCCAATTCTATATTCATCTCTTTCTGGCGAAATACAAACTGTGCTTGTGTTATTATAAAAATTAATTCCATCTGGAGATTCAATGTACCGTATATCATATCTGGGATAAGGCTTTCCATTTATATATTCCCAACTGTTACCCGCAGCATACCACACTTTCCAGATACCTTCTTCAAAACGCACACAATGAATAGCTCTTATATATATCTCATCTTTATAACGATCTAGAATTGGAGCATTGCTTATTCTCTCAAAAGTCTTGCCCTCATTGTAACTTATCGCAAGTCCACTAAACGCCAAAAATTTTGCTTTTTTAACTAGTTGGAATCCTACATAATACATCCTTATTTGGTTTTTGTGTTTTATAATATCTCCTAAAATAACACCATTGTCATCAAATGCGCCAGAAACACCTACATCTAGAACTGGTTTTTTAGACACATTTAAAACTATAGAGGGATTGTCTGCTTTAACGTCAACGAAACCTATCCTGCCTTTTCCTTCATCATCTCTAAAACTAACATAGACTCTAATAGTTTCATTGTCCAAAATGACAGGCGTAGGCGTCATAGCTGAATATTTATCCCACCCATGTTTACCTGAAGGGCAATATATTAACCCCAGCTTTCTCCATTTCATATTTCCTCCTCCTTGACGTCAAAAACTTCATAACTACTTTTTGTTAATCGCCTTGCAGGATTACCTACATAGACGCCACCAGGTTCTTCTATATTTTTAATTACTATCGCCCCGTTTCCAATAATTGTATCTTTAGCAATTTTTATTTTATCGTTCAGTGAGGAATTCACACCCAAAAAGCAGTTCTCTCCTATCTCGCAATAGCCAGAAATAATCACCCCCGACGCCAAATAGCAATTATCTTTTATAATACTTCGATGACCAATGTGATTTTTGGCCCAAATAACAACGTTATCACCGATGTTAACTTTTCGCTGGATGTTGTTGTATTCAAAAATAAAACAGTTTTCGCCTATGTTTACATCTCTTCCTAAAAACACTGTTGGATGAATAAATGTCACAAGCTGATATCCCTTCTTTTTAGCCTGTTTATATAATCGCTCTCTAACCCTATTAAGTTGGGTCGCAGTTACTGCTACAAAAGCTTTGTATTTGTCAGGAGGATAAAAATTCTCAATTTCTTCAAAGGGTACCACTGGCAAACCAAAAAGTTCCAGTTTACTAATAAAGGCTTTTTCCACAGAAAATGCAATTACCTCATAACTCGAAAAATCATTAAAATACTCATAAGCAATTTCCCCAAATTCACCAACACCAATTATTACAATTTTTCCTTTTTTTCCCTCCATCATACTTCAGGACCACTTGACTTTACTTTTCTCGCCATCCTTTTAAAAGTTTCATAATCCCTTATGTAATCTCTTTCGTCATAATATTCAGATGCTAAAACCAAACAAACAGATCCAGAAGAAAAATTATTTAGTTCACGCCATATCATCGGAGGAATATGTAAACCATAATAAGACCGATTTAAATGAAACTTTTCTCTACTAAACCCATTATCTACAATTACATCGAAACTTCCACTCACAGCAATCATGAATTGGTGTAGATGTTTATGGGCGTGTCCTCCTCGTGTCTCTCCTCCCGGCACATCATAGAGGTAGTATATTCTCTTAATCTTAAAGGGGATGTGTCTGTACTCCTCGATAAAGGTGAGATTCCCTCTTCTGTCGTTTATCTTCGGGAGTTCTATTATTTTACATTTTGGCAATCTCATAATTTATATCTCAGGTTAATAGATGTGGGCAAATGAAAGCTTAATTACACCTTACCCTTCAATTTGAGTTCTTTTATCTTTGTTTTTATTTTTTCGTTTTCTGACCTGATATAATATGATGCATCTACATATACTGGTTCCCCTTTGGCTAACTTACTGCCAGGCTCGAATATTTCACTTAATACTCGACCATCTATATCGTTTGGTATAGGTAAATTAAATATATAGAGAATTGTTGGAGCTATATCATAGATTTTCGCATTTTCGATTCTTGCAGCCTTCTTGATGCTTGGGCCGTATACCAATAAAATACCATCTAAACTATGCCACCCTCTATGCTCAAACATATCAAACAACTCACCTTTGAAAGATGAGGTAACATAAAATCCATTCGGAAGCAGAAGTATATCTGGAGCTAAATCTAAATATGGCCCAGAATATACTTCTGTTTTCAAATATACTTTTCTAAAAACTTTTTGACCATCAAATTCCATACTCTCCAACATTTCTCTAATGTCATTTAATAATTTCTTATCTTCTGAGGATTTATTGAGATAAACACCTAAAGATTCGGATGTCGGAACAAATGCCTTAGATCTGTTAAAGTCAACTCTCTCAACATTCATTGTTTCACTACTTTTCCCAAAGAACAATCTAAAGAACTTTTTTGATAACGGTAGTACTATTGGATGTTTAGCAACTTTAAAAACAAGGTGTGGGATATATACCGATCTTGTTTTTATTTTTTTATTCTCCACTTCCAATTGATTCCTGATATGATTTTCAAGAGTCTCATCTTCTGTTCTTTTTTTAATTTTAATTTTCAATAGGCCATGATCCTTGAAAAGCTTGTTTAGATTTACTTTGTATCGGTAATCTGTAAAACCGTGATCAGACATTACGATTAATATTGTTTTATCATTCATTTTTTCTAAAATCCACTTAAGGAAATCGTCCACGATATCAAATATATTTTTAGCTTTCCCTGTTTTTGTTTTGCATCTAATATTGTTCCAAAAGAAATGTGAAACGCTATCGCTTTCTCCAAACCAGAAAAAATAAAAATCCCATTTTTCTTTTAGGAACAATTCTTTAGCCATCTGAACTCGCCTTTTAGCAGTGTCTATCAGTTCCTCCAACAATTCTTCTCCTTCCTTTGAAAAATCTGGAATTGTTTTGTAATCCTTTATATAGATTCTCTTGGATTCTGGGAAAATATCTTTACCTGGATACAAAGAGTCAGAAACCATGATCCCTTTAAAATCCGCGTTTGGAGGAAAAGACAAAGGTAAGCTAATTATTATGCTTTGAAGACCTTTGTTCGACAAGATTTCATATATCGGGTTGGATTTAACATCCTTTGATCTATTTAGCTTCAAAGAGCCATTTTCCACTTTAATGAAGCTGAATACTCCATGTTTTCCTGGGTTTTTCCCCGTAGAGAAAGAAGTCCATGCCGGACCTGTAATTGGAGGAATTGTTGATTCTAACGTTCCCCAGATTCCATTTTCCATCAGTTTCTTTAACGTTGGTAATTCTCCTTTGTCGACCCATGTTTTAATTAAATCCCATGTTGCTCCGTCAAGACCAATTACAATTACTCTTACCGTTTTTAGAGCCCTCCATACACAACTTACCTCTAATTATTAATTTCGATAAAAATATGCATTAGAACTCGATCTTAAATAGCCATCGTACCCATGGAGCTAGTAGATCAATGTCAGTTTTTACATCCATCATTTTCAGCACTTCTGTCTCTTTGCACTTCCTTATTACTTTTCCTGTTGGTGTTCTATTCATATGAAGAATTCCATCTATTAAGCCTGAGATTATGCTTTTTAATCGAAGTGTTTCTTTATCCCGCAGAGCTCGCAAAAAAAAGCTTGTAATACTAGCTATCATAGTCAAAGGCAAGAATATCAGAAAGCTTGACCAAGTATAATTACGAAACATAACCCATATGTTATTTCTAATCACATAATACATTCTTAGTGCATGTGCATATGGGTTTGAACCCACACTCTTGCCGACGAAATGATACACTCTAGAAGATTTGGCAATAGCCCCACTATAACCTGCTAATAAGACTCTCCATGCATAATCTACATCATCATGAAAGAGAAAGAGAGATTCGTCAAAACCACCTAACTTAAAGAATAGATTTGTTCTTGTGACCATGGCTGCTCCTGAAACATAAAAAAGTGGTTTATCATCTTCATAGGAAGTTCTCATTTTGGAAAACCCTAAGCGACCTAAGGAAAACCCTGCGCATACACTTCCATCAGCATTATGAATAAGAGGTTGCGCAACTCCAATTTTGGGATTTAATTCCATTAAATTTATTAATTTTATGAGCCAGTTAGCATCTGTTATTGCAACATCATTATTAATGAAGACTAAGTATTCACAATCTTTGCAATGTTTGGCCCCTCTGTTGTTGCCCCCAGACCAACCAAAGTTTTCTTTAAGTTCCACAATTAAGACTCGGGAATCCCTAAGAGATCTCACATATTCCACGCTATTATCAGTAGAACCGTTATCTGTAAAACATATCTTAAGATTATTATAATTTGTAGCTAACAAAGAATGCAGGCAAAATTCGAATAGCCTACCTAGCTTAGTGAAGCCGTTAAAGTTCAGCACAACTATACCAACTTTAGGCTGATGATATATGCGCGTACGTTTAGGTTGATGGGGGGTCATCTATCTTAAATCTCGACTGTTATTTATTAAATAAAATGGTTTTCTGAGATTAAGAAAACACTTCACTGGTAGACTTTTCCTCCATAGATTGTAAATCCATCAATTAATTATTGTTACTTATGTAGATCCGTATGCAGGTTCACATGCATATATTTTTTACAGTTCGACTTCATCCGTTATCTTCTTGAAGATCATTCGATGAATTTCCTCAATGCTTATATCTGAAGTATCAATGATGTAGGCTCCGACTTTTTTAGCCAAATTCAAATATACTTCTCTTTGTTGGCTTGGAGTTATGTATTTAGATGCATCCCTACCTAAAGTTTCACTGACACTTTTATTCTGACATAGCCATAATTCCGGATATATCTCTACTGGTTTATCATTTTGTGAATTACGGGACAATCTCCTTTTTCCAATAATCACAACGTCAGCATCTAAAAGAATGACTATAGTATCTGCTGGCACAAACTTTAAAAGAAAATTTGACATCCACGAATGTATGAACCCGGGGTCTCTAAGAAAGTAACAGCTTATAGTTGCGATGGAATCGATTAAGTATCTTTCGCCAATTAACGTGAATCCAAGGAATCTAGGCAGGTATACATTTGTTAAGATTTTCGGGATCAAACTCACGATTTCTATTATGCTCCAAATTAAACGGTCCGCTGCACTATTAATTGACGGAACCGCATAACCGAACATGTTAAAGAAACGCCATATGAAATAAGCGAAAGTGTGAGGGGAACGGATCCATACACGCTTAACTTTATGGGATCGCCTAAGTTTCTTTTCTAAGAGTATTGCTTGTGTTGTCTTCCCAACTCCGTCCATGCCACAAAAAGTTATAAACAATGGCTTGCCCATAAGTATCCAAACTTTTTTTGTAGTAAGAATGTTGAATGTAGAGCTTCGTCAGACAAAAAAATCATGGTGTTACTTTTGTAATAGTTCGTACATCCTCCGAGCACTTACGCATATGTTTTGCTATCGAACATATGTGCTATTCTCTTTTTGACGATGTTTTGTATCGATTCTCTTGGACTTTTAAGTCTTTTCAATGAAAGAAACTTCAGAGCTTTATTTATGTTTGCTCTGATTTTGTATTTATCATCCGGAAGAGAGACTGTTGGGATTCCTTGGTCAACAATTTGAATGCTTGGCTTTAGTCGACCACCAGAATATGACTCAACTGCGTCTTTAACCATCTTCGCCAACTCCAAAATAGTAATCGGTATTGGATAGATAACGTTTATTACATGCTCTAAACTGTTTGTGTTGTTTTCTATTTCTTTAGATAAGATCTTGTGAACAAATTTCTGATATGCAATGCAGACATCATCAATGTCAACATAAAGCATGGGTCGGTACATACTATGTTTAAATGGAGTCAATGGCTTGCCAGCAAGAGCATTTTCTATAAATATATTTGCAGCAGTTTTTTCCGGCATTCCATCCCCGAGAACCGTTCCCATTCTAATAACTCCAAAGATTTTCTTCGACATCTCATCATAGTATCGAACAATACACTCTTGGGCAATCTTGGATAGGGCATAAAGTTTTGCTCTTTCTTCTACCTTGTCAGGTCGAAATCCAAACTCTTCATCAATGGTTCCTTCGAGTTCCCTTTCACCTATTGTGTGCCATGATCCAGCTAGTATCAATCCCTGCGTTTTTGAGCTTTCTTGGACGGCTGAACACACATTGTTTGTTCCAAGGACATTAACTTCGTATCCTAATCGCCTTGCATGATTGATTGAGGGAATTTGTACTATTGCGGTGTGAATTACCAGATCAACATCTCTGACTTCTGTTTTAACTTGTTCGAGATTACGGATGTCACACCGACGAAATTGTATTCGGTTGTTGGAAGGAGCTGGTGGACCCGTAATATCAAGAATTCGCACATTATATACCTTTGAGAGATTTTTAGCTAGGCAAGAGCCGATGTATCCTGAACCTCCAGTAATTGCGATTCGCTTTATGGGCGACTTCATTTATTAATTCCCTTCAAGGTGTTTTTCTAGGAATAGCCTAAATTCGTAGTTTTGCATAATTAAGGATTCCAAAGGTGTAATTGGCAATCTTTATTCCAAGACCCTAATGATTCGTTCAACAAATTGCTCCATCTTGAAATTTGATGCTCTTTCAATTCCTTTTTCACTGAGCTTCTTCCACAAGTCATCATTGAGAAGAAGGCACCTAATAGCTTCCGCTAACTTCTTCACAGAATTCGGTTTAACTAGAAGAGCAGCATGGTTAACTATCCATTGGGCGTAAGGGGCATCCATACATATAACAGGTGTTCCACACGCCATCGCCTCTAGTAAAACATTTGGAAAACCTTCATGAATAGAAGGCAATACAAGGAGGCCGCATCGATTCATCCAAAAGGGTAAATTCTCATGTTCTATCCAGCCTAGAAATTGAACCGATTTTGCTATACCTAGCTTTTGAGATAAAAGGCTTAGATTTTGTAGCTCAGGACCATTTCCGATGACATATAAAAAGACATTATCAATGCACTTTTTTAGTAGACTGAAGGCTTGCAACAAATGGAAAACTCGTTTTTCAGAATCCAGTCTTCCTACATAGAGAATCCATTTTTTGTTTCTTGGTAAATCAGAAGGTTTGAAGTTTGATTCAACAAAGTTTGGGACGATTTCTACATCTCGGCTTGGATGAAATTGTAGCAGACGATTTTTTACAAAAGGATTATTCGTTAAAATCTTTGAAGAAAATAGCAGGAGAAGTTTGTAATCTAGAAGAATTTTCCTTTGATATCGGCTTGCAGCCTCTGGAACGCCTGTGAAATATGTAACAAACCTAATTCTCATAATCCTAGAAAGAAAGCACAAAATGATGCTGCTGGACGCCATGGAAAAATTCAGAACTTTTAGGCTACGTCCATAACGAAAAACTGAGGACAAAAAGACAGCAATCAGCTTAATATCATAAGTTTTAAGGAATCCATGTAACATTCCTTGTCCTTTCAAGGTATGATACTCGATGTTGCCGAACATTACAGGCATACCAAAATCGTGCAAAGACCCACTAACAAAAATTATTTGTTTGAAAAAGTTTTTCAAAGCCAGTATTCTCTTGACAACTGGTACATCTGGGTGCTCTTGAAAGTTATATATTCTGTTGTCGAAGTTTAAGAATGGAGCGTGAGGTAGAACCATTAAGACTTTCTCAGTTATGTCATTCAACAATCAAACAATCCCTAAATCTGCTCTTTGGTGAGTTCGAGTTATGCGATGTTTAATATTGTTCTATTCAAATCTTCTAGAGATAACCCAATTGTCTAAGTCGCTCCAGAATCTTCTTTTTCTCGTTGGTTGTAAATTCAAACTGTGACCTTGACACAGGAATCACAGGGCGAAGGTCTGAGTATGATATAGCCTTACCCGCAAAAGGTGAATTAGTTTGAAAAATTTCCGTTAATACACGTCCATCCATATATCTCGGTACAGATAAGTCAAACAGATGCAAGACTGTTGGAGCGAGGTCCATGACATTTACTTCACTCAAGGCACTCTCTGTTTTTATATGTCGGCCATAAGCCAAAAAAATACCATTCCTGGTATGGTCTGCCATATCAATTCTAAATGTCCGCCTAAAGTTGTCTCGTGTTCTCAAGAAGGATGATTTTATGGATATACGTCCTTTGTTAAGAGTAAAGATTATATCTGGAGCTTTTTCTACATATGGTCCGTGATAAACGTCTTCTCTGCGGAAAATTTTAGCATTAAGACCGTGATGTTGAAAGAACTGATGCAATTTCTCTACTATTTGGGCCCGAGTTTGTAGATACTCCGTTTGCTTAACGATGCCTTCGGCTTCTCTACCCTCTAAGTTTAAGGAAATTATGCCACGATCACCAAAGGCATAAGCTATGGTGTCAGACCAATTAATATTATATCGCTCCACCATTTCTTCAAAACCTATCTCGGCGGAAAGGTCTTTTTGGCGAATGAAGAGTTTTAAACTTTCAAAGAGTTTTTGGGTAGGTTGAGATAATTGGGCAAGTTTGGCTATAATATTTACTAATTTTCTCGCCTTCTCGAGAATAGTCGCAGAAGTGTGTGTTATGCCGTTTCCAGTTTTATTGATATCAAAAAATCCTTCATTGTTAAGCCAGTTGTTTACGTGAAAGAAGCATTCAGTCGTGCATATTCCGTGGTCTGAGAAGAGGAATAAAACGGTATCAGAAGGAAAGTTTTTCATCAGTCTTCCCAATCGTTCATCAAGAGATCGGAAAAAGTTTCTAATCTTTTGAATTTTGTGCAAGAATTTATGCTGGATAGAATCAACGACAAATATATTTATGATCATAAAGTCTAGACTGGTTGAGTTTAACACATATTCTATCTGGTCAAAACGCTGGTGAACTATCTCTATTGATCGACTGAGATATTTCGGATGACGAGGGTCTAAAGAATTCTTTAGGTTATCCTCTTTCCAATTAAAATTTACAAACTTCTTAGTTCCAAAGTTGTCTGTTTCGCCTAATGAAGGAGTTCTTCGAAAAGGAGAGGAAGAAGGTATGTTAATCACTCCACATTTGAGCCCTTGTTTTTCAAGTATCTCCCATAGAAATGGGACTTGTACATCATAGGAGGAGTAGGGGATCAGAGCATAACTTTGTTTATCTGGTTTAAAGAAATTGAATACTCCATGTTTGCCAGGGTTTACTCCTGTCACAATAGAAGGCCATGCTGGGAAAGTCTGAGGTGGAAGAGTGCTCTTAAGAGTGGCCCGAACTCCTCTGTGGATCAACTTTCCAAACTCCTTCATCGTACCATCTTTAACCATAGAATCCAATACGTTCCAACAAGCGGAATCTAGACCAATCATAAGTACTCTCAATGCTTTTTCGAACCAAAAACTGAAATCTTTTATGAACCTAAAAATTCATACAATTTCGACTATTCAGGATACTCAAATGAAAGGTGATTTCCAAGCTATTTCTCTCCTACTATTATAGATATGCAACCGCCACTAGTATGCACACGCGGATTGTCAAGCTTTTTCATTATCTTCAAAAGAAGTTTAGGTGCGCGTCGATATAAACCGAGAGGAAATTTGAATAAGCTTCTTCGGTAAATTGTTTTAAATCCTACTTTCTTGAAAAGGATTTCAACATCGTCTAAAGAAAAGAACCACTGTCGAGGAGCTCTGAAATAAATTCTAAATTTAGTATCTAGGCGATTATAGCTTTCGAAGGAAACTACACATCTTCCTCCTGGGTGTAAGACCTCATACATTCCCCTTAAGGCCTCAAGAGGGTGTGGAAAGAAATGAAAGGTGTGAATACAGATGACATTATCAAACTTTTCATGGAAGGCTAGGTTCTCAGCATCCATTTGAATTAAGTTGATGTCTAAACCAGCGCTTCTCGCCTTTTTCTTGGCAATCTTTAACATATTCTCTGAGATATCAATACCGAAAAAGTTATACCCCATTTTCGCCAAAAATATTCCATATCTTCCAGTTCCAACCCCTAATTCTAGTACAGAGCCTTTCTTCAAGAAATTTGAAACTATTTTTTTCTCAACTTCGTCTGTATACTTACCTCCCGGAGAACCAAATCGCACTCTATCATATTTTAAGCCTTTATACGCCTCTCGAATTTCTTTCTTTGTTCTTAAGCTTTTTTTGATGCTCAACCTCTATTCTCCATCGGATAGAAAATTGACTGAAGTAACCATCACATGCTTCCGGCTTGACATAACAAGATTGAATAAGTTCTCTCCCTGCAGTTTTAGCCTCTCGGCACGTATGATAAGAATGGTAGAATAATCGTCAACTAGTTCATTTATTGGAACACCATTCTCAAGTAAGATGAGGGTACGCCGAGTTTCCCGGTAAGACCGGGGTCTTTCAACATAAACATTTTGTGAAATCGCTAAATAAACATCAAAATCCAAAACCAGTTGCAGCGTGACATTCTTAGGTAAATTCTGACCGAATTGGCTTGTGGATGCAACCTGGTTGTACAAGGTGGTTCTCCGAGGAAAATCTGGATTCTCTATTGGAGCCCAGTTAGGCGAGGAACTACCTATGAAAATGGATAACACTAGAATAGACAAGGCTACTATGGTAACAAATTTGTTTTTAGATGACAATAGTTTCGGGACAACAAGAATACTCAAGAAAGCAAGAAGAGCATACGTGAAAATAATCGAGTAACTGTAAGTTCCATAGTAGGCCAGTAGAAACGAAGTGAGCAGGAACACTAATCCTACTGCAGACCCGATTTCTGTTATTTTATGAGTCCAGTTGCTATATTTCTTAAGATCTCGTTTTATAAAGATGCCCTGCAATCTATGAATAAAAAAACCAGTCACAATAGCTGGAGGAACAGACCATGAAAACGCTACATGTGTGAGCTCTGTAGATGACTCAAGGTACGGTCTCGCTGCTTCTTGAACAGATAGTTGTGACCCGCTTAGATAGGTTACAATAGTTGTAAAGAAGTCTATGGTGGGTCCTATAACGGAAAGAAGAACCCACTGATTAAACACCCAGTATGTAAACATTATAACAACAGTAAGGATGGACAATGATCTGAACTGGTGGGGAATCGTCGATCGATTACGTGTTATTACCGAGTAAATTCCAAGTGGTAAGAACAGACATAATACGAAAATAGGACCGGTAGCATGCGAAAACACCATAGCGATAAGAAAGGGAATAAGAATTAGAATGTTTGATCTAGACTTATCATAAACCAACTTAATCATCAGATAAAGGCAGATAAATGCTAAGATTAAACTAAAATATTTAGATATTAGCGGGATAAAGGATAATGGCGGAATCGACATAAAAATGAAGGGAGCTATTGATGCCGCTCTTTCATCATTACTTATTTGTTTAGAAAGTAGGTACAACCCCAAGGCAAGAAGAAGGCTGCTAATTGGCAAGACGAATATATATGAATTTGAACGAAAACCAGTAACAGTCATTATTGAAGCTAGAAGAACGGGTAAGATTGGGAGTTCATAATAACTAGCTTTCGCAACTGGTTTCCAATTCCCAGTTTCAACAATCCCTAATGCTTTTACACTCTCAGTTTCCCCAAAGGTATAAAAATTGTTATTCGCAAGAACTGTTATGGGTAAAAGAATTGAGATAATAAAAATTATGGAAAGATTTCTCACTCTTGAATCTCCCTTGTTAAAAAAAGCAATGTACACAAAGAATAATGATAATAGGATGAAATATATGTTGGGACGATAACCCAAGTACAAGGAGTACACTGAAGTCAGTATGAAAGATGTTATCAACACAATGTACAATAAAGGACTAATCCAAGAATGAGAGGATAAGTATTTAGAAACAGTGAAAGAGAACGTGCGATGAGATAACCGAAACAGCAAATAGAATGTAAAAGTCAGAACTAATGCTTCAATTATCAATGCTTCCGTAAAGGTAATAGTGGGCAAACTCATCATTAATTAAAACCTTCAATCTTTTTCATGTAGTCTTCGCCTTTAAAAAGCATTGAGTACCCCTTCGCTAACATGTCCAACTATCTGTCCCAGTTTATATGGAATCATTTTTACCGTCAAGAGAAAAGTGATTAAAGCTGCATTCCAAGGCTGTTTCAGTAAGCGGATAATCTGTTTAATTCTGAAAATCTGTTTGTATGAAACTGGCTGGTCATACAGACCTTTAACAAAAATACTACTTTTCCCGTATCTGTACATCTTCTTCCAAAGAACTAACAACGTTTCAGGGTCTTTATGCCAAACTGCATCCTTAACAGTTCCAATGTTATGAGAGACCTTATGGGTTTCCCAAAGAAGAACAACATCTTCATGTTCGGCAATATGTCCTAGAATCTCTGAGGGAATCGATTGGAATGCCTTATCTAGTATGTGCCTTTTGAAAAACCGTGGATAAAGTACACCTTCAAGAAGATTTAGATTGTAAGAGACTTCCTGCGTTAATTTCTTATCCATTCTCATCAATGCTTGAAGCCATGTTGCTGGTGGCAGACTGAACTCCTCAAAATGAAGAATGTCATACTTACCAGACAACGCAACTGCTCTCCTAAGGCAACTTCTGGTTTTTAACATCTGGTCTGAATCAAGAAATAAGATTAACTCTCCCTTTGACAATTCGAATCCGATTTCCCTCGCTTTTAGCGGTCCACACTTGAAGAAGACCACTTTAGCTCCAAATTTTTCTGCGATTTTGAAGGTATCGTCATCGCTAAAGCAATCTACTACAATTATTTCGATTCTGGATTGAGGATAATCCTGTTTTCTTATGCTCCTGAGACAATTAGCTATGATATGGGCTGAATTGCAGGTAGGTATAACTATGCTTATTAGTGGAGGCTCCATGCCTAATCCACAACCCTATCTATGATTCGAAGCAACCCTTCTATTGTTTTGTCATTCCGAAACCGATGTCTAATTAGATCTCTATTCTTTCTCCCTAATTCCAGAAGAGTGTCTCTGTCCATTAACTCTATTTGTTCAACTCTCTTAGAGAGTGAAACTGAATCCCCTGCAGGAAACAGAAATACTCCTGGAGCACCTTTTGTTATTTCTGGAATGGCACCTATCTCCGATGCGATAACCAATTTCCCATAGAGCATACTTTCTAATATAACATAAGGACAAGGTTCAGGAGAGATCGAAGGGAAAATAGTAACCTTTGTCCTTTTAATCAACTCGTAGTAAGCTGAGGAATTAAGCCAACCATGATAAGTCAGCTGTGAATTGTTCACCATAAACCTTTCATCTGTTCTCCCTGCTACATGAACTTTCACATGTTTATCTAAAAGTCGCAATCCTTCTAACAGAATCTGAAAACCCTTCAAGATACTAGTACCTCCATAGAAACCGTAGTCCTGTCCTTCTACCCCGTCTTCCTCCTCTTCAATTGACGGAATAGGATTATAGATTACATATGACTTGTCTGAAATATTAGGCATAAGTTTAGTAATTGTATCTCGCTGATAATTCGACACAAACACAATGGCATCCGTTTCAGCAAGTAATTTCCCATAAATCTGTCCCAGCGTAATATTAAACAATGGTGACAGAAATTTTGACTCTAATTTTTCCACCTTTTCGTTTTCATGTAATATAATACATTTTAGACATGATAACAAATTACGATTTTCACATACAGTCTTAGATGCGTAATTGTAGAGTATGGCGGTTGGACAGATCGGTGAATATTCATGAATACCTATAACTACTGGTTTGCCGAGACTTTTCACCGGAGGAATAGCCCAACAACATTTAGATATGTAGACTATATCCGCCTGCTCAATTAAAGTGCGATATGGATTTCTAACTAAACATGAAGCAAGGAGAAGAGAGGAATATTTAGTCTTAGGCTTAATGCCTGGAACCCAAGGGACTATTTGAAATTCATTCTTTCGCCATTTCATACTGTGGAAACTTCCAGTAAGAACTGTCACTTTTATTCCCATCTGGGAAAGCAACTTAGCATATAAATACGTCGCTAATTCTGCCCCACTACCCTCAGGCCAGAAGAGTTCAGTGACAATCAAGCAGTTCATTGTAACTCTAAGCTTGGCTAGTACGACTTTCTTGAAAAATGCATTCTGAGCTTTATGATGCGCCGTCCCCTAATATTCCTAGCTAACGTTGGAACGATGAAGGATCTGGTGAAAGAATCGTTCATAATTTTTCTTATCAAACCTTGGACAACTAACGACTTCGGAAATTTATAGGGGATATTATCAAGCTTGACTATTTTGGAGATAGGATGCATCAAGCTTGATGTATTAACTCTATTCTCTAGGCGTAAAAGAACAGGATCTGCATTGCCGAAGGCCCCTTCCATTATCAGCCTACACAATTTTACTGTTGCGTAAACAGCATCTGAAACCTTGCATACTTCCGCGAGATAACGAATTTCAGTAGACTCAACTTGTTGAGACAAAGAGGAAAGCGTGTAAAAATCGCTTAAGTTGAACATATGTTCTTTATAGAAACTATGTGCTGCTACCACTAAAAACTCGGCCACAGGCTTTAATGTTCTTAATCTACAGCTTCCAAATTTAATCGTTCTCGTATACCGAAAGAGTACTTCCGTATTCAAGTATGGTAATTCAGAAACTGCGGGGAAAAGATGCAAATCAACGTTCAGAGCATGATAACGACTATACAGAGTCATGCCATAGGAATCTCTTTCGAGCGTGGATAGCCCATTCTTCCTCAGCATTTTATATGCTCGACAGAAATCAGTCTTTGTGTGAAATAGTACATCTATATCTGAAGGTGTGTAAGGAAACGGTTTCAATGTTTTAAACAAGAGATAGTCTACTTGTGAGTCAAACAGATCAGCAACGTAAGCGATGAGATCACAAGTTTTCTTATGTTTCTCTCTGAACTCTTCTAATCTGGGTTCGAACCAGCCTGTTCCATAGAGATTCGCCAAGGATTCAAGAAAGAAAAGCCCCACCTTGTTCATAACCGCGATTTTGAACAGTTTTTTGCTTTTTTCAAGCGAAACAGGCTTTACAGTGCCTTTAAAAAGTCCCATGCACTTTAGTAGAGTGATAGCGTTACCGTTGATGTTCACTGTTTCCTTACCTTTTGTGTGTTTCAATCAGTTTATTATATAATTCAAAAGTTTTCGCAGCAATTTTATCCCAAGTATAATTACCAGCTTTTCTTTTATTTGCTACTGACATTTCTTTTCTTTTGTCAGAATCTTTCATTAAATTGATCAACTTCTCTGACAATTGAACAGGGTTTCCAGCCTCAATTAGAAAGCCATTAACATCATTTTCAACTATTTCACTTATGCCACCTACTCTAGTGGATATAATTGGCAATCCTGCATACATTGCTTCTAAAATTACTAAAGGCAATGTTTCCATCCTTGAAGGAAGTACAAAAATATCGGAAGAGAGATAGCAATCAGTAAGCTGGGCATCATTAATCGAGATCCCAAAAGTAACATTTTCTTCAAGCTTTTCTCTTATGACAAGGTGCCTTATGTAACTGAAATAATTAGCGTCCGCCACGGATCCAACAAAATAGGCATAAAAATCAAACTTTTCCTTTATAAGTTTCAACGCTTGAATGAGAATCTCGTAACCTTTATTCCTAGCAAACCTACTTACACATAATATCTTGAATCCTTTCCTTTTTTCGACAAAATGTTCTCGATGCAAGAATTTTCTTTCGTCTATTCCATTTGGAATCACAGTGATTCTTTCACGTGGATATCCCAATGCAGAAAGTTTTCCTTTATCAATATTCGTGAGAGCGATTATGTGATCCATACCCTTCAAAATTAAGTTGTTAATTACAGGAATTAGAAACCTGCTAAAAGGAGTTTTATTGATTTTCTTAATTCCTTCATGAAGGCTATGGGTTGTCAAAACGAGAGTTGATCCCGTTGCTACCCTCCTAATTAAGCACATATTAAATAGCCTGCAAAAACCTTGGATATGTAAAATGTCCGTATCTATATCAAGCAGATCTTTCAAAAGCTGCAAAGAGAAACTCTTCACTAAAGGTAGATTGGATATTGGATACCTGAAAACCTGGACTCCTTCAACGGCCTCCATTCGTGGAGGTCCCTTTGAGAGATTGACGCCAAACTTTTTATAATCTTCTCTGGGAAGCCAATCAAAGGTGCGAATTCTGACTTCACAATACGACTTCAACGCACGAGAAAGGTTTAGTGTCGCTAATTCAATTCCTCCAAAAGATGTAGAAAAGAACGGTGTAAAAATATCAACAATAATTTTCAAATCAGACACACTAAATTCTCGTCAAACCATTTGATCAATAAGTTGATTCCCTTCTCCAGTTCAACATCTGGTCTGAACCCTATCATCTTGAGCTTAGATATATCAGCTGTGAGGTTGTTAATATCTCCAGGCCATCTTCTACCACCATAAATGATGTCTGCGCCAGGTGCAAGTTGCGATACCATAATCCTTGCCAATTTTTTTATCGGAATCGCATTTCCCCCTGCAATATTATACACACCATCTCCCCTCTCAGCTATCAACAACAATGCTTTTACCGCATCACTGACATAACAAAAATCCCGCACTTGTTCCCCATCACCTAAAACTTTCAATTCCTTTGGATTCACTCGTAGTTTTCTATAAAAGTCAAACATAACGTAACGAGGCTGCCTAGGCCCATAAACATTAAAGATACGAGCTGCAACAAAGGGTATTTCATAAGTTTTTTTAAAGGAGAATCCGAGAATTTCACCTGATAGTTTTGTTGAGCCATAAGGAGAAATGGGACGAAGAGGATGTTGTTCATCAATTGGAGTATATTCAGGCTCTCCGTAAACGGCAGCTGAAGAAGCATAAACGAATCTCTCTAATTTGCTATTAATCGAAGCTTTTAATAAATTAAAAGTTCCGATCACATTTACTTCAAAATCATACATAGGATTTTTAACAGAATACGGAACAGACGCATTTGCTGCAAGGTGAAAAACAACATTTGACTCACGAACTAGTTTCTTGATTAAGCTATGATTTCTAATATCACCCTTTACAAAAGTGATGTCATCTATAGATTCATTTAAATTACTTTTTTTCCCGGAATGAAGACTATCGAGTACGACTACTTCTGATCCCTTAGCGACCAATCTATCAACCAGGTGACTTCCAATAAATCCCGCACCACCTGTCACAAGAACCTTAGGTCCTATCATAACAAATATATCCACATTATACAGACTTTCATAAGCTTCTCATGTAGATCTCTTTGACCTATATTTTGCGGCCTCTTTCTGGCTTTTTCCACATAACATCTTTCGTCCACAAATTTCTAATAGCAGCAACAGTCAGGTAAAGTTGCTGGAGAAACCACATTCTAAAGGTTTTCAAAGCCAAAAAAGCTAACCCAATTAATAGCAACACCATACTTATTAGAGACTTGAATAATGTCACGTCAATTAAGAAGAACGCAATGCTTACCATTAAAAGCCACGGATTAACTACATGGAAATACCACTCCATCCTCCAAATTCTATCAAACAACGACTTTCTATAGAGCCCTCTTTTCTTTGCATACCTTTTAGTCGTGAGAAAGTTGATCAACAAGTGCTGTGCCCTTCTTATTTTCCTAAGAACTTGGTTTCCTCTTATCGGTTCCTTAATTATTATATCATCAGCCTGCACGGCCCTATAACCATTAAAGGCAACAAATGACCCAAACGCACTGTCGTCGCTTCCTGGGAATGTTGGTAAACCTGCACTACGAAGCAGTTCTGCCTTGATCGCTAAGAGAGGACCATTATGAATAGGTGTACTATGAACTTTTGACTCAGCTACACGAATAATATTATAGTAGTCGCGGTATGCATCTTCAAGAAAACTATTTTCTATATCTGTATAGACAATACTAGCAGTCGAAGCACCAACACTATGGTCAGAGAGATAACTCACAACCTTGCTGAGGGCTTCAGGATGCCAAAAGACATCGGCATCCGTGAACACTATAACCTCACAATCTGGAGAGATATAATTAAGTGCCAACTCCAAAGCATGTATCTTTCCTCTACGTTCAGCTTCTCTGATTAACTTCAAATTCATATCATTCTCACGCCTAACCCACTTTTTCACTATGCTTGCCGTTTCATCATCGCTAGAATCCACGACCAAGACTTCCATAAGCTCCTTAGGATAATCCTGTTGTTGCAGATTCTCAAGTCTCTGCTCAATTATATCTGCCTCATCATAAGTTGGCAGTATTACAGTTACCTTAGGCTTAAAATTGGCGTCGAACGTTATGTTCCAAGGTTTATCCAAATATCTTTTTACATAAAAATAATACGTCAAAGGTATCGAAAAGTGTGCTGTTCCAAGAATTAAAGCTAAAGCCTCAAAAACCATATTAAATTCCTAGACCATTATGCATTAACTGAACAGCTGTTCTACGCCTTTGACCTTTTTCAACAGCTTTATCTGCAAAGCCTGAGTTACAATGAAACATACCCTATGCAACACTCAAGCAAACACACCCAAAAAGCCTTCTCCGACCTTCCTGAAGAGTTTTCTTAACGTCTCTGAATATCTGCTTAAAAGTGCAGGCACAGCTAACATGACACCTATGACGAGACCTTCACTTGTAAATATAGGGGCGTCTAAAGATCCAAAATGTGTGAAGTTTGTCGGCTCGACAGAGACCTCAGCATTCACATAAACCTGCATGTTTTCACTTATTTTTACTCCTCCACCTAAGTTTATGAAGAAGGACTGAGAGACCAAAGGCCATAAAATAGGTGTATAAGTCGTAAAAAGATCCAATAATAAATGGCTAATTAAAGCCAAAGTGGCGAAGAAACTGAAAGCGAGTAGCTTAGAATTAAAAACTTTAAAAATCAAGAGCATAACTCCGCAAAAGGCAAGTATTACAATAATTGAATGTGTCCAAGACCTATGAACATGCAT
>Ga0180901_1079_pt1 | contig 34185 bp, 29 predicted proteins | sample Deesub1362A_J573_FD_124299 | JGI IMG/M metagenome (GOLD analysis project Ga0180901, IMG submission 124299) | Unclassified bacterium JdFR-66
ATTCTCTTCACTTTCTTTGCCAGTTTCCTTAATTTCTGTTCGCCAATGAGTCGAGTTAGGAAGTCCTCATGCGCCACATACTTCCTTCTCAAGTAGTACCAGAGAAGCGGTATAAGCAAAAGTGGAAGGAGAACCCAGAGAGGGAAAGGAAGCTTGGGCAAAAGACGCGGAGGAGCAACCTCCAGAGGCCAGCTCCAAACCGAGATGCGGTGATTCCAAGTATCAGCAATGTAAATATCTCTCCCATTGCAGTCGATTCCATTTGGATAAAAGAAATGGTCTGGTTCAGCACCTTTAGCTCCGAAGGAAAGAAGAAATTTATTATTTGGATCAAAGACCATTACCTGATGTCCTACAGCATCCACAACATGTAATCTGCCTTTATAACCAAAGTCCATTCCTCTAGGAATTCCACCAGTTTCAATAGCCAGTTTAAACTTACCTTTCTTGTCAAAAATTTGAATCCGCCGATTGTCACTATCTGTAACGTAGATTCTATTCTTGGTGGGATATATATCATTAGGAAAGGAAAAATAACCAGGAAATTCTCCTTTTTTATAAACCTGGCGAGCTTTGCCAAACTTTAAAAGAAGTTTTCCATTATCTGGATTAAAGACCATCACTTGATGGTCAAGCTGAATCTCTGTAATATAAAGTTTTTTTTCTTTAACGTCATAATAAATACCTGTAGGTTGCATTGAAAGACCCTTATCTGACTTTTGCAATTTTTTATCAGATGGTTTGAATTTTCTTTTAAATTTACCTTCTGGAGTGAATACATAAATTCCTTCCAAATACCTATCCACTACCCAAACATTTCCGTTAGCGTCGAAGTCAAGATAAATAGGATACTGAAGGCTTCCTCCATCTCCTTTTATCCTTTTAAAGGAAAAAAGGAATCTCCCTGAGGAATCAAATACTGCTACCCTATGCTTTCCAGTATCAGCAACATACACATTTCCATTTATTGGATTGACTGCTACATCAGAAGGGCGAAAAAGATGATTTTTCTCCCCTCCATCAAAATTAAATCTGTGCCTGGGAAGGGCTATTGTTTCCCTTCTTGTCTTTCCAACCTTTGGTATAGGAAGTTCTTTTCTTAAGTAAAAATAGTAAAGAGCGAAAAGAAGAAGGCAGAGAAGGAAAAGAAGTATGATTAAAGCATAACGTAACCTTCTTTTTCTCTTCTCTCTTTTCTCAAGCTCTTCAAGCCGCCTGTGACCTTCTTCTATACTTCTCTCTTCCATACTCCTCCCTAACTAGTTTCCTAGACCTGAAGGACCATAGACTGAAGTCTGAAGTTAAAACTCTTCAGTCTCCTGCCTTCAGTCTTTATGTCCTGAAGCTGGACTTCACGTTATTGCAAGGGAGCGACGAAGCAATCCCTCACAGACTGCTGCACTCCCTCTCGGTCACTCGCAGTGACCGCTGAGATTGCCACGCTCCAATGTTTATCGGAGCTCGCAATGACACTCTAAAAACCGCTTCCACTCTACAACTTCAGTCTACCGTCCTCGGTCTTCAGTCTAGGTTAGAATGTCCTATGAATTACCTCTTCTTCTTTTAACCCGAGTCTCATTCGCTTCAGAGCAGCCAAAGCAGGTTCATAATCCTTTTTAATCTTTAAAGCTTTCTTATAATAAGCCTTTGCGTTTTTCTTATCTCCTTTCTTCTCATACGCTCTTCCCAATGCGTAAACAGCTTCTACGTAATTTGGTTTTTTCTTTATTGCTTCTTTAAGTAATTTAATTGCTTCTTCGTAATTTTCTAACCCTGTATAAGCAGTTCCCAACTGGTAAAGATTCTCTGCCGTTCTACTGGCCTCCACATTCTTTTTTAATTTAGAAAAAAGACCGTCTCTCTTTTCCTCTGCCTCCGTAAAATTTTCAGCGAGTTTAGCTGCTTTATTGTACTCCTCAACTGCTTGTCCAAACTCACCCAATTTCTCTAACACTAGAGCAAGCCCATAATGTCCATCTGCAAATTTTGGATCCAAGTTTATTACTTTTTGAAAACTAACTTTTGCTCCTTCGTAATTTCCCTGTTCAAAATAGATCCTTCCCAGAAGAAAAAAATTGTCTGCGTAGCCTCTACCCACACCACTTGCAGCTTTTTTAGCATACACAATGGCATTATCATAATCCTTATTTTTCCAATAAATGATAGCCATATTGTAGTAAGCTTCTTCCAAAAACTTGTTCTCAAACCTCATCCCAGCTGTTTCGTAATACCTAATTTCCTTTTTAAAATATTCCTTTGCTTTTGTGAGCTCATTTTTCTGCATATAAGCCTTCCCCATTCCCACCAAAGCACCTTGGTTATCCTCCTCTATCTTTAAAGCTTCCCTAAATTGCTCAATCGCATCATCAGGACGATTTATTGCAAGATAAGCTTCGCCAAGTTGAACACGCAAATTTACATCAAGAGGATTTTTCCTCACAGCTTCTTCTAAAGCTACTACAAGTTTATGAGCAGGTGTACTAGTCTTTTTGGTATAAACATAGTAAGCATAGTAGCTGCCGAATATAATGGCAACAACAACTACTAATAGTGCTACTCCTTTTACCAATTTAGGAAGATAATCATCAAAACTTCTCATTTTCAAGTTCTGTAAAAATAACTTTCAAAAATTTCTTTGTCAAATTCACTTTAAGATGGCTTTGGAAAAGGAAGTAATTCTCTAAAATTTTTCATGTATTTCTCATACACACCAAGCCACTTATCTACATTTTTTTCAATAGTTCGTTTAAGAGCAACTCTCCTAGCACTTTTTCCGATTCTTTCTCTTAAATCTTTATTTTCAATCAGAAGCGAAAGAGCTTTTTCCCACTGCTCCCACGTTTCAGCTAAAAATATATTCTTTTCAGTTTTTACAAAATTATCACTTCCAGAAAAAGGAGATGAGACACAAGGAATAGCGAGATAAGAATACTCTAGATATTTAACGTCACTTTTAGCTCGATTGTAATCGTCAGTAAGAAGAGGATATAAGCCAATATCGAAATTTATAAGTCTTGTAGGATACTCCTCTAACCTTACCCATTCAGAGAAAATCTTTACTCTAGGATGCCAGGAAACAAATCCTTCTGGAGCACCTACTATGTGAACTTCTACATCTGAGTATTTTTTAAGTATCTTTCGAATAGGCTCATGAATAAGCTCAAGGTTTTTAACACTTAAAGGTGAGCCCACCCAACCAATAATAATTGGCTTTGCTTTCTTTTTCTTAAGATAATCTCTCCTTTTCCTATAAGCTTTCTCCCACAACTTACCAGGAAGGGAAGAAGGTATTACTTCAACATTTTGATGAAATTCTCTCACTTTTTCAGCCAATTTTTCGTTAGGAACCGTTATCACCCAACACCTTTTGAGAAGTGCATTATAAAACTTCACCTGTTCTTCCTCTTTCCAAAAGTTGTATTCGATATGGTCTTCAGGCAAATTCCAATAGTTCTCATCAACATCATTAACAGTAAGAACGCCACTCATTATGGCAGTATCAATGAAGTTGAAAGCTCTAGCAGACCACTGTTTCTGAACTACTAAAATATCCACTTCGTTTATCCATTCAAAGGAAAATTCATCTTCCACATAAACTTCATGACCCAGTTCTTTCAATGCTAATGCTGGCACGTAGCAACGATACCAACAGCTAGAAGAAAAATCTCTTACATAATAAAATATTCTCATAACACCTCCCTGAAAAATAAACTTCTAAATTCTAAGCACCCAATTCTAAACCCTAAACTTAAAAATTCCAAATCTCAAATATCAAACAGCTCTAAAGGACTAAACGACTGATGACTGAAGATTTTTTTATTATAACATCGGTCTTTGTTCTTCAGTCTTCAGTCATTCGGAACTAATATAATCTCGGAATAGAAATCCCCCTCTTGCTCGTCCTGTGGCACCTTGAACAAAGCTCTCCATTATCAACATTATAAGGAGCAACCAACCTTCCCAGCCTTTCTTTCCCATGGCATTCTTTACACACTTCAAACTTGCTTATTGCTGTTCCTACATATTTCTTCTTGTGACACTCAAAGCATTCAAAAGGGTCTCTTCCTTTAATGTCAAAATGGGCAGCGTGAATTGCGTAGTCTTCCTGACGCAGTTTCAAAAAATGAAGTCTAAATTGAGGATGACACTTAACGCAATTCTCCCTTTTAAGAAATGCTCCCGCTACCTCTGTATGGTGACAACTCTGGCAGTAATCATCCAATCCCCTCTGTCTGTGACAGGTTCGACACACATCTATACTTACTCTCCCCGCCTCTCCGTGAGCTAGCAGCCAATTTAAAGGATGGGGCATCTTTACAGGATGGCAATTATAACAAAATTTCTTCTGAGAATGACAAGGAGTGCAAGCGCTCACTCTCGAATACTTTTCCTTCCCATGCGTGTTTTTCCAATCTTTAACTTTGTGGTCATCAGGAATAACTCTTTCTCTTAAATGGCAATTTTGGCAAAAACTTTCTTTGTGACACATATAGCAGTAGGAAAGGTTTCTCTTTGCATATGAACCATGTTCTTTAGTGCGAAAGAGATATGTGTGATCTTGGGGTAATCTCATCTTCCCTCTAGGGTGGCAGGCATAGCAGTCTTCCGTAGCTATTATCCTCTTTTTAAGATTAAGATGGGGTTGAGCATGGCAACTGTAGCACACTTCCATTTTTGGACGGGAGACTTTATCTGGCTGATGAGCTTTCTCCTGATGGCAGGCAGAACAGTCATAACCCTTTTCCAAATGAACATTATGTTTGAAGATGAGAAACTCGTTTTTAAAAGTATCCAAGTCTTTGTGGCAAGGAATACAGTCCTCCATCTTGATTGGAGGGTATAAATTCAGAGTGAAGAGAGGCTGAGCAAAAGTAGGTAAAGCGTAAGAGTTGGGAGGAAGAGGAGGCACATTTTGTTTAGCATGACAACTCTCACAAAAATTAGGTTGATGGCAATCGATACACTTTTTAGGACTTTCCTTTGTGTGACCTTTCTTTTCCCATCCTGGAGTGTGAGAAGAAGGCTTCTTAGCTTTATAATGGCAGACGAGACACTCCCCCCGTGCAATGAGTTTTCCTTTATGGTATAGACCATGACAAGCAAGGCAAGCTCGCATCTTCGGTCTTACAGTCTTATCGGGAGAGTGAGGATAAACCTCATGACAGGCTTCACAAGGAACAAGCTGATGATAACCATGCTTGAAAATCAAATTAGGTCTTTTAAAACGGTTGAAATCAACATGGCAGGGGTTGCACTGCTCAGCATAGACTTTCCGACCTTCTATAACTTTTGAAGAACCGGGGACAAACTCCTTCTCCGCCCCCACTAAAAAAGGAAGGGAAAAAAAGACCAACACTATTAAAAAAAATTTAATAAAATTTTTTCTTCCCATCTTTAAAACTCCTTGTTAAACCTTTGTTCAGCTTGGATTTTCAAATTCTTTTTTGTAAATTATAACACCATAAATCTTTAGAATTTTGAATTTGGGATTTAGTGCTTATATAATGGTTTCTGGCGATGGCTGAGCGAATGAAAATTCTCTACTATTCAAATGACTTTTATGGATGTGGGTGGTATAGATGCCATGTTCCTGGCGTGGCTCTTCGCGACCTCGGCGGGCATGAAGTTGCGATGAGCGATGTTATAACTTTTCAAGATATTAACTACTACGATGTTATAGTTTTTCAAAGAAAGGATGACATAGGTTCCTTAAGAGCCATCAGAGATGCAAATAGACTTGGCAAGTTAACAGTTTACGAATTAGACGATGATATTTTTCATGTTGACGCAAAAAGTTCAGCTTTTGAGTACTGGAGTAATCCTGAGCACAGAAAGGGAGCTGTTGCTTGTGCTAGAGAATGTACCCTCTTCACTACATCCACAAAAACTTTAGCTAAACTGTTCAAAACTATTAATAAAAATATTGTTGTCCTCCCAAATATGCTCCCAGAAAAATATTTCCAAGTGGAAAGAGAAAATCACTCTGAAAAAGTTGTTGTCGGGTGGGCAGGAGGAGCACAACACTTTTCAGACCTAGTTATTCTAAAAGGAGTTATTGAGGAAATTCTTGATACGTATGATTATGTAGAAGTCATACTATCTGGAATGCCAACTTATCCTTTCAAGCCACATGTTAGAGGAAAAGCACTTCCATGGGTAAGAGTGGAAGATTACCCCCGTCAAACACTAGCTAAATTTGATATAGGTTTGGCTCCTATAGTAGATAATGCCTTTAATAGGGCAAAAAGTGACCTTAAATTCATTGAATATGGTTATCTAGGAATCCCCATGATTGGTTCGCCGGTTCAGCCTTATCTTGAATCGATAGAACATGGAAAGACAGGTTTTCTAGCAAAAACCCCCAAAGATTGGCTTAAATACCTAAAAAGGCTAATAGAAAATGAGGACCTAAGAAGGGAAATTGGAGAAAATGCTAGAAAAGTAGCGATGAAAAGAACTATTGAAAAAAACTACCACCTCTGGGAAAAGGTTTACTGGGAAAATCTTCAGAAGGCACGGCAGAGAGCTCAAGCAATAAGCCCTTCACCATCCGCTCCTCCGTTCTCATTTCCTCCTTAAATTTTCTAGAAGCAAAGAGGCTGGGAAACCTTTTACGAGACAAAAATATGAAAAAATTAAGAGTATAATGTATAATAAAATCAGAAATTTTCTTTTTCCGGTGAAGAAAGGAGAAAAGATAAAAAATGGAGCCAGAAGCTATTGTAAACCTCTTTCACATTTTATATTATCACTCTTATGAGAGGACATGGGGAAATACATTTTGGCTGGGTATTCCTGTTCAAAAGTGTCCTTTAGATCTTTGGATATATCAAGAAATTTTGTACGAACTAAAGCCTGATATTATTATAGAGTGCGGTACTGCTGATGGAGGAAGCGCACTATTTCTTGCCTCTATATGTGACATCCTCAACAACGGAAGAATTATTACGATAGATATAGAAGAAAAGGAAAATAGACCTCAACATGAAAGAATAACATACCTAACTGGTTCTTCCACTTCAGCGGAGATTGTAAAACAGATTCAAAAATTCATAAACAAGAAAGACAAAGTTATGGTTATATTGGATTCAGACCACAGTAAAGAACATGTCCTAAATGAATTGAAAATTTACAGCAACCTCGTTACTACAGGGAGTTATCTAATTGTTGAAGATACAAATGTAAATGGCCACCCTGCTTTCCCGGGACATGGCCCTGGACCTATGGAAGCAGTTGAAGAATTCTTAAAAGCAAACAACGATTTTATTATAGATAAAAACAAGGAAAAGTTTTATCTTACATTTAATCCGAAGGGTTACTTGCAAAAAATAAGATAAAGGGATCACCAAAAATTTAAAAATTCATTTTTCTTCCTGCCATATTTTGTTCCGAGAAAGGTTTAAAATAAATAGCACAATAACAATTAAATAGATTACAAATAAACATATAAAAAATTCACTTCTATTTAAAGGAAAGGGCCTTCGAGAGAGTTCTTTAACTGCATCAGGATAAAGATGAGACCCGAAAAATAAACCTTTTGGACGAGCAAAATCGAATATTGGACCAAAAACATATTTAGAACTATAAAAGTAATAACGAGGAATAATATAAAAAATGAGTGAACTAAAATCGATAAGAAAAAGAAAAACGAATAAAACAAGTAGCAATTTTAAATAATGATTGGGTTTGAAGGGTGTACTAAGGCCTACGGTAAAAAGAACAGCTATACCAGCGAGAGCTACGTAACTCCACCGACCTTGACCAGGACCAGTTCCTCCATAAAAAGTTGCAACCATTATTTGTAAAAAAGCACACGCGACTGCCAGAAGAAGGAAAACCACAGCGAGAAATCTTTGGCGAGCTTGCTCATCTTGGGGATTTTGAAAAAACACTTTGATTCCCTCCGTAAGAAGAAAAACAAGTAAACCTCCCCACGCAAACCAGGTAAGTAAATAAAGAGACTGATAAAAACCTGTCCCAATAGGAACATTAAGCCAGGAAAACTCAGCCCAAAAGGAAGTAAAAAGCGGGAACCGTGGAGGAAAATCAAAATAAGAAGACATATATGAGAGAAATGCTAAACGGGAGTTCACTATTTTTTTAATTACTATTTCCGCTCTAATACCAAGTGGAAATTTTGCGCTAAAAAAGTTTAAAAGAGAAAAAAAGTAAAACTTTGTCAGAAAAAGAAGAGAGATAATGCTCCCTACTTTAAGAAAAAAAGTTAAAATATTAGTGCTCCTTTTCCTAAATAAATAAAGAACAAATAAAAATAGAATTAAGGGGAGTGATATAAAAGCAGTTCGCTTAGTGAGAAGAGCCAATATTGCTGCTCCTAAAAGAGCTAATACTCTCCAAACATTAAATCCCTTCACAAGGATAATTACAGAAAAAAATAGAAAAATAGCAAAAAGGAAGTTTACCAAATTATCAGGATTTATTACTGATGATATATGTGTAAACTGAGGTACAAAAGCTACAAAAATAGGTGTACCAAATTTCACAAAATTATTCTTTGGGAATAACTCCTTAGCAATAAGAAAACTAAACAAAATCACTCCTAAGCCCAAGGGAATGGAAAAAAGACGCATAATGTAGAATCTTTCAACGATAGAAAAGTTTCTAAAAGGGAGATAACCAAGAAGTGCCCAATAATTGTATAATTTTCCCTTATGCCATTCTCCAATTATTTCCTTCTTTACTTCTGGAAAATACTTCTCTGCCGTCAACTGAGTACCGATAAAATGCTCTGGCTCATCAGGAGCATTTCCGGCTGGGATTAAGGTTCCATAAAGAACTCCCCTTATAAGAAAAATAATTAATAACAAAAGTAAAATTTTTCGCTCTGGAAATTTTTCAATAAAAGATTTGAAAAAAACTTTAAAACCTAAACTCCCTTTTAAAGATTGTCTCAAACTTTTCCTCACACTCTATCTGAAATTAAACTTAAAATAATTAAACTCAAAAAAGTATACTTTAAACTATTCATCTTTCAAGTCAATTCAAATTTGAAAAACCAAGAAGAAATCTTCTTCTTGTGAATAAAAATGGGATATAATCTGCCACATGAAATATGATGAGAGAAAATTAGGCCTTTTTTTACTAATAATAGTCTTAATAAAAGGTTTAATATTCGCTTTTAAAACACCTCTGAGTGTTATGGAAAAAACACCTACTTCCCAACTATTTACCCCTTCACTTTACTTTATAAATCCAACAATTCACGATGCTTTTTCCTTTCGTTTTCTCTTGAAGCTTCAAGATTTATTAACACACTTTGGAAGCTTCCTTTCCTTTCCCCTCCACCGATTAATCAACCTCTTTCTTCTAATAGGTATATTGCTTCTAATTTATGAGACTCTTCTATCAATACCAACAAAATTGATAACCACCTTTACTTTTGTGCTCCTTCTTTTACATCCAAACTTTGCAACCCATAATATAAGTAATCTCGAAGAATTGTATTTTACTTTTTGCTTCTCGTTTTTAGTTTTCACCTTAACTAAAATTTTTACCTTTGGCTTTCAAAGAAATTTCCTTATCTTTTTGGCTCTTTCATTCCTTCTTTTTCCTCCCTGGTATCGATTTTTTACTTTCTTACCAATTTCTGGCCTTCTCCTTTTTTTCTACTTATATGAAACCAGAGCTGATAAAGGACTCGAAAAAGGCATCGTATTCTTAAGTGGAATTGGAATTTTATTTATTATTGTTCAACCAGCTTTAAATGAAATTTTTAACTTAATTCCCAACCACTTAAAAATAAAACCTTTGCCACCTTTAAAAAATTTCTCAATCTCATTTCTTTTTACTTTATGGTCAACCTCTTTCCACAGATGGGAACAGTTTTTTATTAGATTCATCTGGTCATTAAGTGTTATTGGGCTCTGCTTACTAGCGATTCGAAGAATTAAAGAAAGGGAAATAATTCCAAATATATTCTTCAAAAAAAATTTGCCAATCATAAGTATTATAGGAGGAAGTTGGCTTCTCTTATTAGTTGTCACAAATTTAAATTTTTTACTTTTTTTCCCCCGATACCTTTACCCCTTTATAGCCTTTTCACAATCTTTACTTTATTGGGGGTTAATAGTCCTTATTTTAACGTTCTTGCTGAATCTCAACTTTCAAAAAAGTAAAAATGATATTTTTATTAAGAAATCTTATCTTTTTCTAACTTTTATAATACTAATTGTAATCTCTCCTATTATAATAACACCAAAATTTTCTACTCTTCCTATTAGCGCTATTTTGGCTTCGTGGGGTTTAAAAGAACTCATTCGATGAACTTTTTGAAAAGCGATAAAAATATCTCTCATATCTTAGAGGTAATTCACCTCTTTTATAGGCTTCAACTCGTTTCTGATATAAGGCTCTACTTTCTGAAGAGGGTTCTTTCTTTTCATAAGACGATTTTCCAGAATCCGTAGCTCCTTCTCCTTCTAAATGAACACACTTTATGCCTGGCACATAAGTATTGAGTAAACCGCTGAGCATAAGTCTCATTGCGTAGTCTAAATTTTCTCCGCCATCAGTTTCATATTCCTCGCAGAAATGCCCCACGATTTCAACTGTCCTTCGAGGGATAACCCAACAACCCCTAATACTTTCCGGCTTAATTCCAACCTCAATTCCGTCCACACTTACACTCTGCTGAAGCCCTTCCTCCACTGGCACACATACCACTCCTACACGAGGAAGAGAGAGAAGTTCCAACGCTTTTTGGAACCAGCTTTCTGGAAGAAGCATATCTGGATTAATTTGAACAATTGGATCTCCCATTGATAAAACTAAATTTTGATTTTTACCGGAAGCAACTCCTAAATTCTCACCATTAAAAACTACTGTAGTGAACTCCTGTTCCAAAAGCCATTGCCTCACCTTTTCATCTTCTGAGTTATTTTCGGATATTATTATTTCGTAAGGAATTGAAGATAACTCAGGCGTTACTTCAAAGAATCTTTCAAAAGTTTGCTTTAGAAAATCAAGACGATTGCAGGCAACTGAAGTTATGGAAAGAAGTTTAACCTCCTCATCTTTTATGTGATCTCTGTAATAACAGCGCTCATAATAAAGAGGGTCTTCCGCTTTTATATATTTTTCTCCCTTCGCTTTTACTATTTCATCTAACTCACTAGCAATTTCTTCAGATAGCGCTGGAACTATTACATAACCATAGCCTGCTATTTTAAGGCGTGCAAGAAAATCAATCCATTCATTATTTATATCCTCCTCTCCCCGAAAATAACCTATAAGATCAAAGGAACTGCGTGAAATAATAAAACAACTTTTTTTAACAAGCTCTTCCTCTATGAACTTGGAATTTAATTCTTCTTCACTTGAAAGGATTACAGCTCCTACATCAGATAAATAAAGCTTATTAATCGCAGTTTGCAAGAATGATTCTGAAACAATAAAGCTAGACTTGAGGAAAATTATGGGGTCACCAGTAGATAAAGCTAAACCTTGGTTAAAAAGAAAGGGTCTTTTATAATCGCTTGAATTAACTACTACTGTATAACCGTTCTCTAATAGCCAGTTTACTGTTCCTTCTTGACTTTTAGAAGTAATAAAGAAAATTTCATGAGGTTCTGGAGTACTGTTTGAAATTGCTGAAGCACAATTTTTCAAAGCATTTAAATCAAAATCATTATCTTCCACAATCACAATAAAGGAGATTTTTGTTTCCATGTCTAACTTCCTTTCCACTTACTTTTTCTCCTACACCAATTTCAATGCACTTTTATAAGCATTCATAAAAACATCTAAATGATCCTGTAAAATATAATTGCTTTTAACAAAATTATATAACTCTTCACCCCCTTTGCACCGAAGGGATTCATCCTTTACTAACTCAACTATTATATTTTCCCACTCCTCAGGACTGGAAGCTAAAAAAATCGGTGCACCTTCTTTTTGAATTTCTTTATAAGGCATAACTGGTGAAGCAATTGTAGCTATTTTTTTCATTCCATATTCCAAAATTTTCAGATTGGATTTACAAAGAGAAAATAAACTATTCTTCAAAGGTGCGAGGCCAATGTCTATAAGACTCAAAGATTTTATATAGTTCCCAAACTTTTCGAAAGAAATACACACCTTCTTCTCATCGGGAATATCAAAAAAACCTGGGTCAAAACCAATTAAAGCTAAAAAAACTTTTTTAAACTTTTTTACCACATTTTCAACCGATGTTTTTATCATAAGCAAGTCTTCAGCGTGAGTGTGCCCCCCCATCCAACCAATAACTATCGAATCCTCGGGTATGTTACACTCTTCTTTTACTGAATCTTTTGAAGTGTTTTCTTTTTCCCAAAGAATCCTATCAATATAATTAGGAATATACATTACATTGGGGTTGTACCGTAGAAGTTGAGCTTGCAAAAATTTACTCGAAGTTGTAACTAAAGTAGCTTCTCTTAAAGCTACTTTTGTGTAGTAGCGAAATTGAGAAAAAAAGTTATAATCTGGGTGATTCGAAGGAATTTCTGTTAAAAGGTCGTCCATATCAAAAACAAAAGCTTTACCTTTTCTCCTTGTCCAATCGAAGAATTCAAGATATTCAATGCTCGCTATTCTTTGAAAAACAAAAACATTACCTTCTTCTAAATATTGTGGCTGTAGAGTAGCTATCAACTTTGCATCAATTCCAGCCGCTTTTAGCGCTTTAAACGGCCGGATTATCCGATAATTTCCAGGTCCATAAAGCTCAATTGGATGCATATAAAGGCGCAAGTCTGATTTCTTTTTTACCACGCTATTCCCCTTTTATCTCTGTTTTTAAACTCTTTGAAATGCAGTTTAAGATTTCTCCTTTTCTATTTCTCTTAAAGTAGCTTCTAATAAAGGTTTGTATGCAGGGTCATCTGAGTATTTCAATTTACATACATCCAGACAGCCATATTTTTTATTCATCTCCAATCCTGTAGCATGAAAAACAACCACATTTCTAATTATGCCCACATTGTAACCACTTAAAAGGCAACGATTAGCAAAGTCACCATCTTCAGAAAAGAAAATTTTCCCAGGTATTTGAAGAAAGTTTCCGATTTTTCCAATTATCTCTCTGGAGGTAATTGTGCACCAGCCGCCTGTAGGCCCATGCTCAATTACAACACCATCGCCATAATCAACCACCTGATAGCATTCAGCAGGAGGCTTTGCTCCATTTGTAAGCTCATTCTGAACTACATTCGCAGCGAGATAACCTGCATTAGGCACTTTATTGAAAACACGTATCATTTCTTTCAACCATCCTTTAGGCACACTTAAAACATCGTCGTCCATTTCTATAAGGTAATATCCTTTAGCCAACTTAACAGTTTCCGCTACAGCATTAACACCAATATTTCTCTGGCTGTGGACCGGCTTCACTTGAGGATATTTTGAAGAGAGTTCGTTCAAATATTCCTCAGTTCCATCTGTCGAAGCATTATTCCAAACTATAAGTTCATATTCCACTTCTTCAGTATTTGAAAGAATGGAGGTTAAACACTCCTTTAGCATTTTCAATCTATTGTATGTAACTACCATGATACTTGCCTCTGGTTCTCTATTCAGTTCTCTGTTCATCAAATATCACCATTTACTAAAATACCTCAAAGAATACTTTATGCAACTGAGTATTAAAATTGTAGCAGAAAAACTAAAAGTACAAAAAATCAAAAAGCGATTCTAGCCACTTATTGAAAAATTGCTTAAACAGGAATGTTGGCTTGAGGAAGGGGAGCTCCAATAACAGGAACAAGACCTTGAGCGATTTTTTGGTACCACTTCATCATGAGACGCTGAAAATTGAGTTGATAATTCATTTGAAATTCTTGTGCTCTTTCTTCTCCTACCTTTCTTACTGTAGTTCCCCAGTAATGAATAAGAACTGCTTCTGGTTGGTATAGGATCTTGTGCCCACGCTCACGCACTTTAAGATTAAAATCTACATCTTCGAAGTTAGCTAAAACGTATCCTTCATCCATGCCTCCGACATCATTCCAAATCATTTTGTTTGTTAAAAGACAAGCAGCCGTAACGGCAGGCACTTCCTCTAAATAGTTTGCTTCTTCAATTTCCATAGGCCAACCAAAAAATCTGTGAAAGGGCCAGAAGTGGGGTTGAGGTTGTTCTCTATACTCAAAAACAATACCACAATGCTGAAGAGTTTCATCAGGGAAAATAAGCTTTGCTCCCACAATCCCTACGCCTTTTTCAAATGCTTCTTTCATCTTATCTAACCAACCTGGGAAAGGAACAATGTCATTGTTGAGAAGGCAAATAAGATTGTAACGAGCCATTCTTACTCCCTGATTGCATCCAGCAGCAAATCCTTTATTGCTCTTGTTAAATGCTACTTTTACGTTCTTTCTTTCGTTGCTTAACTTTTTAAGATATTCTACCGTTCCATCGGTGCTTCCATTATCTACGATAATGAGTTCATAACCCTCTGTAGTTTCTTCAATCTTCTCTACACACTGCTTCGTATACGATAGATTATCCCGCGTGAGCATTACTATGGAAACTTTCCTCTCTTTCTTCTTTCCCAATTGCTAGCCTCCTTTTCCATCCCTATTATTAAAAAAAATTAAAAGTATTTCCAGTTTTTAATCTCTCAAGCTCAACGCGAAATACAAAAGCTCTATTACCTTAACCTTCAAGAAGCTAAGAAAGGGGTTCACTCTCCCTCTTCACTTCTGTGACAAAAATTCTTTCTCTCTTCAAATATTTTGTAATTTACTCGCTAGATAAATAACAGAGCGCGAAAGAATAAAGCTCTTTCTATACTATTCCTAACAACTATTTTTGCCAAGTTTGCTTCACTAGCTCAGGTGGTTGGAGACCTTTTTTATACAAAAGGAGTAGGTATTCCTGATACAACGCTTCCCAGATTGCTTCTGGAGAAAAGTCACGCAGGGCACGCTTTCGCCCGGCCATACCATGCTGACGCCGGAGTGCTGAGGAGTGAAGATACTTACGTATAGCCCTGGCCAATGCTTCCGCATCATAAGGCGGTACCAGTATACCCGTTACACCATCTTGAACCGCATCTTTACATCCAGGGATGTTTGTAGCTACAACCGGTAACGCCATCGCAGAGGCTTCAAGCGCCACTAACCCAAATCCCTCTCGATAACTCGGTAAAACTAAAACATCCATAGCTGCGTAGAGCGGAGGAGTCTCGTCAACGTAACCTGCTAGACAAACACGAGGATCAGTCCGCAACAGCTTTTCCACGCTTGGTGGCAATGGGTCTTGAGGCTCGAATGAACCAACAACCAGTAGATACAATGTAGGAAATTCCTGGCGTAAAGTTTTCCAGGCTTGCACAAGTTCGAGCAAACCTTTATCACGGACAACGCGACCCACAAAGCCTATCACCAAAGCATCGTTAGGAATTCCGTAATTTCTGCGCATTGCTAGTCGAATATGATCTCCCACATTCACAGGATTGAACTTTGTAGTTGCATCTATACCACAAATACTCCCGTTTACCAAAACCTTAACTTTTGAATCTGGGCAGAGACTCTCCTTTATAACTACATCTCGAACCGAATAGCTTACGCAGAAAACCTGATGAGCTAAGTAGCAGGAAACCTTTTCGCACCAGCGGAGGATGATACGCTTATACCCCCTAGCAGTTATGAATGGGAGACCGTGAATATGATAAATCCGCACAGGGCTTCTCGCAAGGTAGGCAGCAACCATGCCTAGTAATCCTCCTTTTGGAGTATGAGTATGGACGATTTGGGGTCGCAGAATTTGCACTCGTCGCCAAAGCTGGAAGAGGCTGATAAGATCGCGCAAGGGAGTAATACGTCGAGTCATCTTGACTGCATAGACTGGAACCTGCTCAGCTTGAGAAAACTCATTTAACAACTTCCCTGGCGAAGATAGAGCACACACCTCAAAACCTCGCGCTTTCATATACCTCAACCCTCCAGTAAGAAAAGCAAGAGTTTGAGGTACAGTAGTAATATGAAGTATCTTTATCTTCTTCACTTTAAAGAGTTTAAAACTAAAGATGCGTACTTAATTGGATCACTTGCCCGTATCATCAATCGTTCATCTACATTATTTATAAGTTTTTTTAATATATTTTTTTCAGCCATATAAGCAGCAGCAATGTTCAGTGAGGGATTGAAGAATTCATAGGCGATAATTAGAGGATTCTTAAAATAATTAAATTCATAGTGATTTAAATTTAAAATCTTTCGATAGGCTTCCTCAGGAGTCTCTTTTTGAACCAAGGTGCTCCCACGCTCCAAAATAATTAAATGAGTAATTTTTGAGCTTTCAACTATTTTCTCTCCATCAAGATATGCACTAACTGGCTTTGGCTTATAAATAGGCAAAAGTTCAAGAGGCGGGAATAGTCGTGAAAAAGTATTAAATATACGTGAGACAGGCCTTTTTCCTAAGGTAGAGTAATAACGAAAGGTACTTGTCCAAGGAACTGAGTATGCTTTTTCACCATTGGTTATTGCGAGATCTTCAGCTAAAAATTCTGCACCATATTCCATGCATGCCACCATCGTGCAAAGTGTTTTACCAGTATTGGGAGGAGCAAAGACTAAAACTGTGCTATCTCCCTTTCTAAACGCAGAACAGTGTAAGGGTGCATAACCCCGCTGAAGAAGTAAAAAAGATGCTAAATCTGTAAGAATGTATCCTATGGAGTGGACATTCATAAACCGATAATGCACAAAATGATAATATATTTTATTTACTCTAACCATTGGTTCGTTAGAGAGTAATCCCTTCGCTTCAATCTCTAGCCAGGTGTTAAAGAGAAAAGGTCGCTGATAATAAATTATATCTGTTCCGGGTACTCCACTGAAGTAATGGTACTTTCCAAAATTACTTTTCTTGGAAGGGATTTGTACCTTTCCAACATTAAGTTGCAAGCGAACCTCACACGCTTCATATTCCTCTTTTGTCACTGGTGGCATTACTGTCCCAAATGACCACCTCAATTTTCTTACATTTGTGCGAAGTCCAAGAACCTTTTTTGCAGCTACAAAGAAATGTTCTCTCATAGACCACCTACTCTATTAATTTTTATTTCTTCTCCTAAAATTCTGATAATCTCATTATCAGTAAAGTTGTTTGAACCAAGTAATCCTGGCATGATCTCATCCTTTCCATCCTTATCTATATCTTCAGAAGAGAATGGTTCCCCTGTTTTTACATCCAGTCTGGGATCAAAGTCCCAACCAAGACCTTTTTTAGTATAGAGCAACTCCCCTTGACTATTGAAGACCATAAAACCAGCAGCAATAGATTCACCTTTATTAGTCAGAATTTCTAGCTTTCCATCTCCATTTACGTCAGCAAGTTGAATTTGACTAGTGCTCCCCCTACCCCCTATCCCGGTCAATTTCCAGATTTCGTTAAGATGACAGTCGAGTAGGCCGAGAATTCCATGATCTTCTTGAACGAATGCAATCTCTAATCCTGGTTTCTCGAGGAGAATATCCCCCACTCGTAGATTAACAAAACCTGAGGAAGCAGTGTATTTGCGCATCTGGTTTCCATTTACATCATAAATAACGATCTCATCTCCTTCGCTCAGTGCTGAGTTGTCATCGTCAACAACGGTGACAAACTCATTCCCTAGGTGGTGAGGATCAATATCTCCAATAAACATCATATCCACATGAGTATGGAAAGATTGGATTGTAAACATCTCAGTGCCATTGTTATCTATTGCTTTGATATTCCCTGAATTGTCATTTGAGAATATTTCGTCTTCTCCGTCTTCATCCAAATCACCTGTAACTAAGATTTGCTCATGCGGAGCAAAGGGGAAGGGCCAACCAGATAACTCCTTCCCTGTATTATAATCCAAAATACCAATGCCATCTGATGCTCCGTACACAACTCCTTGGTTACTGATATTCAAAGCGACCAATCCATTACGAACAACGCTCCATTTCAATGTCCCATTAGAAAGGTCAATAGCGTAAATTGTGTCGTTGCTCCTATCTCCATAGTAAAGTATTCCGTCGTGGATTTTGGGATAGTATGCCGATTTGTGCTGCACAGTATTTAAAATATTTTCCCACGCTATTGTCATATCATTTTCGATAGCAACAAAGTGAGACTGCGCTCCTACATTGCAAATGAGTTCTTTCTCTCCATCGCCATCCACGTCATACATAAAACGAACAGTTGAAACACCTTTCTTGCCAAATAAGCTGTTGATGTTAAAGGAAAGTTCAACTACAATGTCCGACACCTCAATATTATTTGATCTGTGCATCACACCGAACCTACTGAGAGCTGTCCAACTAACCAATAAAAATACTATTCCCACAAGACATGGAAAGAACTTACATCGAGTGATTTCCACCATTTTATCTCTTCCCATTCTTAATAAACACTAATTCCTTCTTAACAACTTCCTTCAACCGTTGCAAAATTCCAGCAAACATTCCAATAGCATTGAGATTCGAAAGACACCCCCCTCACTACTTTAATTCTTAATTCATGCATGCACAAAATTCCATCCTACAATATAGAATCACTCATAGGTAACTTGGGCTCCTCTATAGTGCTTAACTATTTCTTTGGGAGTTATTTCCCGTTCTGCTTTCCGCCCAAGAAAAAACACGCAAGAAGCGCTGTCCAACGAATATTTTGTAGAGCTAATTTTATCAATATAACGCACCCAAAAAAATAGAATCTTGACAATTAACCCAGCACGTGCTGACCTAAAGATGCTCCGGGTAACGTGATCGATAGCCCATGATAGCTGCGTGCCAGGACCTGCAACCAAGCCAGAATCGATGAGTTCAAATTTTTTAAACAACCAGCGATGGCCACTCTCAGTGAACCTAGTGAAATCGTAAGGTCCCTCATGTACCTGCTGCATAAATGGGGTTTCTGCGTACACGATTCCGTCTTTCTTAAGTACTCGGTGAATTTCGGAAACCACTTGCCATGGATCTAAAACATGTTCCAGCACTGCTTGAATCCACACACCGTCCACAGTCTGATCAGCAAGTGGAATTCGGTGCGCATCAGCAATAAACTGTGTAAAGGGTGAAGCGTAGATATCAAAGCTAATTAGCTGGATTGAAGGATCTTCGTACAAGAGGTCTGCACCACTACCAATTGTGGCACCCCCTACGACTAAAACAACAGGATTATCCCGGACATTTTTCAATAACTCTTGAAAACGAGCAGCATTTTCTTTTGCAACCACATTGGAACCCAAAATAATGCGTCTAATCTTTCTTTTCAGAGGATTGCTTTTTTTTCGTAGAATGGGACTTGCACCTAAGGTACGGATAATTTCATTTCTCTCTAAAATACTATGCTCAAAATCTACAAAAACGGGATGAGTTCCAACTACAGGAAAATTGAGAGTCTTTGAGTAAACGCAAGCCGAGTTCGAGCAAATATAGTGGCTCTTATTATAAACAAGGGTTGACCTGCATCGAGGGCAAACTCCAATCGAAATCAAATCTTCCATATCTATTAGCCCCATAACATCACCCACACTCCAAAAAAAGTTATTAGTATTAAAGTATAAATCTTACCATTACTTTTTTAACCAAGCCTCTGTTGCTTCCCGAATATACCGATAAAATTCAACTCGCCTCTCCCGGAGAATATCTTCAGCAAAATCCTTGGCTTTTTCCAAATTCCGAATGGAGATGTTGCACATGCGTTCTGTGTCCTTAAGTATTTCACATATTTTGTGCGCTAAAGCAAATATATCTCCTGGTGGTACCATATTTTCTTCCGGTAGAAGTTCTGGTATACCACCTACTTTAGAACCAATACAAGGCAAACCCCTTGCCATCGCTTCAATCATTGCCCGAGGAAGTCCCTCCTGAAATGAAGGTAAAACAAATAAATCTGCCTTATCAAACTCCTGACGTACTGCCTCACCACTAGGAATGCGACCTAAAAAGTGCACCCGATCTGTCAATCCCAAGCGATGTGCTTGCTTCTCTAAATGAGAGCGATAATAACCATCGCCTACTATATTTACTTCCAAATCTACTCCCTCTTTCAGACAACATGCTACTGCTTTAAGAAGCACATGTGGCGCTTTGTAAAGGTGATTCATACTTCCTACAAAAATCAGCCGCCACGGGCGGTTTTTACTCTGATTTAGAACCTTCCACTCAGCTATACGCTGTGATAAAGCGTGATCTTTAATGAATGCTTCTAAAGGTAAGTCAACACTCGAATAATGCGTACTCCATCCACCCGGAGGATACCGACGTTGCAAGGCATTTTCAGTCACGTAGGCTGCAGCTACAGCCTCGCGGCATTGAATTCGGAGATAATAAGCACTTAAACGCTGTATTAATGGTCTAGCTATGGATCGAAAACTCCCAGAGGCAAAAACATCCCATGGGTCACCTATCACTTCCACACCAAAAGGTCTTTTTTCTCTTCGCAACACCTCCCAAACTAACATTCCCACCTGGCCAGGAACTCGTAAAATTACAGCATCGGAAAAGTGAATTGCTTCTTTCACCACCCTTCGAAGCTTGCAAAGCTTACGCAAACATTGCCACGGTCCTTTATAATCCGGTAAAGGAATAAAAGAAACACCTGGCCCATCAGCTCGAGCTGTCCCGATATGAGAAGACTGATAAGCTTGGGGAGAAAATCTTGCCAGCACAATAACTTCTTCATAGACTTCTAAATACCTTTGAAGCAATTTATAACCCAAAGCACCTTCTGAATATACCCCATCAACATCTTTTAAATAACGACACTCAGTAGCAACTAACAAACGCATTTGCATCACCTTTTTAAATCTTATTCCTTAATTTATTGGAAATTTTTCATTCCTGACAAAATCCTGTAAAGTCTCCCCAATTCCCTGCACCTTTACTACAATGCAATTCGACTCACATACTTAAATTTGAATGTAATGATTTAAACAATACTGAAACCTGCTCCGCCATATGATTCAACGAAAACTTTTCTTCAACAGTCTTCCTACCTTGCTGCCCTATATTTTTTCTCAATTCCGAATCTCCTGCCAAAAGAGTAAGGTACTTTAGCCATTCACTATCTGTACCTGCAAGAAAGCCATTATTTCCATGCTCAATAATATCAAGGTGAACGCCTACTGGAGAAGCCACAACGGGAATTCCTGCAGCCATATACTGTAAGACTTTAAGCCCACACTTTCCGCGTGTATATTCATTATCAAGCAGAGGTGCAACGCCTATATCGAATTTAGAAATTTCCTCTGCCTCGGTCTCTTCAGACCACTCTATTACCTTGAGGGGTACTTCTGCCATATCAGGAGGTTTCCCCCCAATAACACAAAATTCTATTGGATAGGTTACATTGAGTTTTAAAAGCACTGGCTTTATTATCTTCAAAAATGGTTCTGTTGAAGGGCTCCCAATCCAACCAATTCTCAATCGATTTGCGGTGAGTTCATACGAGACTCTAGGCAAATATTTATTTAAATCGATTACCGTTGGAATGACCCTCGGTTTAGCCCCCTTTTCCCTAGCCCACTCAGCGAGCATTTTATTGCCAGCTATTACAATATCAGCTAAGCGAACATATTTTTCCACAATTGAAGTTTTAAGATAAATTGCGTCATCGAAATCAAAAACAACGCGTTTACCCATCCGCCTAAAAAACTTTAGAAGGGGTGTCAGTGAAAATGGAGCTGCATTTTTAAGAATCAGAATTATATCTGCGTTAAGAGCAACTATTGAATAGCTGATTTGGCGCGAAAACGCTATAATAAGGGTCACAGCGTCAAGCCACCATTTACGACCACCACGTTTCCGCAAATTATATAGCCATTCAGGGTATAACGACTTTACATTCAGATCAACCCCATGTTGCTTAAGGGGTTCCACATATTGACACACCCTATATCGACTGCTTGCGCACCCTCTTGGAAGACGCGTTAAGGCAAACACACGTATCATATTAGGCATTTTACTTTGCATTTCCCAACTGTTTTGATTCTTTTCCATGAGCTGTGGCCATATGAATCCCCAACATAGTTCCGATGAGAGCAATCCAAAGGGCATTCTCCGAAGTAATAGATCCTATAAAAGCGAAAATTAGATAAGTAAGAAAGAAGCTCGCCCATGCAAACGCTATCGGGTGACGATAAGCCGATCGCATCGCAAGATATGTACTTATTACCCCTAAACTATAAGGACCTATAATGGCACCTAGTAAGCCGAAATCGATGTACCAACCAGCAAGGTAAGTATACGTATTCCCAATGTGACGTGCAGTGAAGGAAAAGGGTATGTAAGCTCGGGATGCCAAAAGGCCAAAATTTAAAGTGTATATGCCTACAAGATCAAGAAGTTTTGCCAGTGGCGTGAGAACACTTGCAAAAAACAAATTACCACCAGTCCAGGAATTGAGCAACCACGAAAATGCAGCGAAAGGCCCTGTAATATAGATGTAAATATGAAGGAGTGCAGGAGGCAAATTAATATTTACGTAAGAACCAATATGTTCCCCCGTCTGTTGAACAATGCCTCGGGAATAACCAATAGCGATAAAGAACATTACCAACACCATTCCTATTCCGAGAGTGATTTTTTTAATAGACCGAATTTGCAAGGGGCTTGAACTTTTCTGACCTATAATAAGCAGAAGAGGGCTTATAAAAAGCAAAAATGTCCAAATTGCTAAAGCTCTGGCACCCGATATAGTGCTGTATCCTAGCAATGGCAAAAGGGTCAGACACACGCTTACTTTTCGTTTACCACCATATGCTAAGTACATGCCTCCTAGCAGAGCACAAGCAAGACCTATGGAAATCATGTAACCCAAAATTCCCTCAGCTATCAGATTCAATTGTAATGAGCGAAAACTTGCAGCACTGCGAAATACTGCAAAACCCCCAGTTAACCAGATCTTATATGCCCATACACAAAAGCCTACAACAGATATCGCACCATAAAAATAGATAAAAAAGCAAAGAGTACCCAAATTGCACGCAGGTCTTTTAAGCAAATCTTTTAGAAAAGCATATCTACTTCCTTGAGTAGCCATCACTGCACCCCATAAAACAGTCACTGCACCCACGAAGAAAAGTGCGTAACTTCCCAGAAGTAAAACATAAGCTTCAACGGAAATGGGACTATACTTAACAAATCTTAGCTCAAAAAGAATTAACAAACCGTTCCAAACAGTACCAAAAATACCTAATGGAGTCATTATAGTACGAGCAATAATTTTAGAAATCACAAGACTAAAGAAAATAAATATTAAACAAAGTATAATCACCATATCACTTTTACTTCTCCCTGGATTTGAGACAATTATGGTGAACTGTAACCCTTTTGTCAAGGTATTTGCGCTGCTCACTACGCTAGCTACTTAAACTTCCATTTTACTATCTCTTAAGATTCATGTCTTATAAGAGTTAAGTAATTAAGAAGCTTGTGGACTCTACTAGAATCACACTCCGTTTAAATAATCCGCTCACTTTTATATTTATATTTTGCTTAGAGGCGGTTTATCGGTTCGCTTTTCTTTTAGTTTCCTTTTTCTTAAAGGCTTTTGTTTCCTGCAAGCAAGATCGGTGCCCTGTACACATCTCACTCATTTTCAAAGAAAGCCTTATAAACTCCGCCGTGGTTTTATCGCTTTAACAATTGCTTTTCGTTCTGAGGCGTCAAGCATAATTCCCCAGGTAACCCAGACGAAAAAACCAACAAGGATGATAGAGATAACATACTGAACAACTAATGGAAGAGCTTGAGTCAAACATTTTAACTTGTAGGATACCCCTGTCAAAAACAGAATGATAACAGCAGTAGAAGCTACTCCATTGCTCACTAACAAGCGAGGTGAAAACTGACACACCTTAAAGGAGGCTGCAAACAGTAGAAGTGCATCGAATGCGACACGAAGAGTCCAAGCCACTGCCGCCCCCGTGATTCCCCACCGGTTCACAAGAATCCACGCAATTCCGATATGAAGAGGGAGTTCAAGAAAATGAAACTTGGCTGGGATATCAGGCTGCCCTACTCCTTGAAGAAGAGCAAGAGGGCTACGTGCAAGAGAGTTGACAAGAACCCCCAGAGCTAAAATTTGCAGTACTACCGCGCTCTGTATAGCGAAATCAGCTCCAAGCCACACTTGAAGGATCTCCTCAGAAAACAACACCAATATAAAAACGATTGGCCCTAAAGCTAAAAGCGAGTATTTAACAGAGCGTGCAAAGAGTATTTCAAGCCTTCGTCGATCTTCTATGCCTTCTAACATACTGAAAGCCGGAAATAGCACTATTGTCAAGCTAGTAGGAATGATCAGGAGACGGATCACAACCTCATAGGGAGCTGTATAATACGCTAGTGCAGTTATGGAAAGGAGCATTGCGATCAAAAAGCGATCTAAATACACCAAGATAGGGCTAACGATGCTTGAGCTCATAACCCAGCCACCGTAAGTTAAGAGGCGTAAAAAAAGAACAGAATGGGCTGAGAATCTTTTTATACTTGGAAATATTCGAAAATTCAGTATTAAAAGAGCGATTAACTCTACTAACTTTGAAGCCACAATTAAAGCTATAATGCCCGGTAAACGGAAACCTAAAAATAACCCGAGTAAAGGCAGAAGGAAAATCAAAGCACTTGAGGGAATCTTCACAATATTGAGGAAGTCAAACCGCTGGGCAGCTTGTAACACCCCTGAGAAGGAACCAGCAATCAAAACTAGAGGAATAGCTAAAGAAAGCAGATAGAATGTATCCTTAGCTTCTTTCATAAGCTCTAAAGGAATGTTAAAAATACGCTTTACAAGCAGAGGCGTTATGCTCACCAGGACAAGAGCTCCTATCAAGCCAAAAAGAGCCTGGATCGTAACAGCTGTCCAGACAAGATATGGCACCTGGCTCTCCTCGCCTTTGCCTAAAACTTCAGCAACAAACTTGGTCGTAGCACGTCCCAAACCCAAATCAAAGATGGTGAAATACCCCAAGACCACCCATGCCAGAGAGAGAAGTCCAAAGCGTTCTGTTCCTAATCCTTGAATGATAAATGGGATCGTAACCACCCCTACAAGAAGGGACGCGACACGACCACCGAAATTTAGCATTGTATTACGAGCTAAAAGGTTGCCACTTATTTCAACTTTGCTTTCTCGATTTCTAGGCCCATTTACACTTTGTTTCATTCCAACCTATTCCTTTATTCTCGAATGTAACAGGAGCTACTGCACTTCTTCCCAGCTCACTTGTAGAGATTCTACAGCATGCAGTGGATCTACCTTCTCTACTTTTCTAATACCCTACACAGGCACTCACACACTGGTAAAGTTCTTTATTCCTCCCCGTTTCTGCTCTAACATAAAACGATACTTCAACGCTTAAGACTCTCTAACACAAAAGCTAAAAATATTCCTAAAAATAAACTCAAAAATCCTGCAAGTATCAGATTAAGTTTAGTTTTAGGTTTGAAGGGCGTTGAGGGAACGGTAGCCATGCTCAATGTCTTAGGTTTTTCCATAGTGATTAAAGCTTGCTCTATCTGATAAATTTTCTCCAGAATTTGGAAGCGGAATTGTTTAAGGCTTCTTTCTTGCCCTTCCAATTGTCCAAGAAGTAAAACTTTTGAAAGACTTTCGGAATTTCCACCTTCCACATTTACCTTCTCATATTTTAGGCGCTTTTCTTTTACCTCCTCTATCTCATCTTTAATTCTTTTTAGTTCTTTTTGAAGATTAGCTTTTTGAAATAGCATCAATTTTTCCTTTTCGCTTTCTCCAATTTCCCTAACAAAATTTGTTGCTATAGTGTTGGCGATATCAGCAGCCTTCCGAGGTTGAAATGAAGAGACTTCAATAGTAATTGTTTTGGACTGGGGTGGATAATTAACTGCAATATTACCTCTTAATGTTTCTAGCGAGATATCAAAATTTAGGGAGGAGATGACACCTTTTAAAAAATCATCGCTCTTTATAACCGAGTTAACAGAACTCGCAGAGATATACCTTTGAGTTGCATCTCCAAGGTAGACAACAGCAGAAGCTTTGTAAAGAGGTTTAGTTAATAAACTAATAATTAGGGCGATTATCATAGAGAACAAAATAAATGCTATAATTAGCCATTTTCTCTTAATAAGAATTTGAAGATAATCTTTAATATCAACCTCTGTGATATTTTCTTCCATTTCTTTCCTCTTCTTATTCCCTTTTCTATTCAAACCATCCTACTTAAAGCAAAAAGGATAACATATTCTCAAGAAAAATTCCTTCTCCCAAGTTAAGCAAACTTACTATTAATTTTTACCTTGAAATAGTTCTTTGCAAAGCATCTGCGATTCGCTCTGCGGCATGAGCATCCCAATACTTGGAAATCTCGAAGCCAAGAAATCTATGTAGCCTAATGGTGAGGTGACTTTTAATTTCCATAAAGTTAGGTTATGCTCCTCTAGCATTTACCAGAGGTAATATTTGCAATACCACAGTAGGAAGGAAATATTTCGGCTAATTTTTTTCTTATACCCTCTCTATTTCTAACCTTTACTAACTTTTCAAGCTCTGAGAGAATGTTCTCAATATCTTTCATATAAACTTTATCATCAGAAACGATTTTGAATATTTTTGTATGTGATGTAGATTCCAACCTCTCCTCTTTAGCATAAAGTTCTTCCTCTAACTTTTCACCAGGCCGTAACCCGATAATCTCAATAGGTATTTCTACTCCCGGTTTAAACCCGGAAAGTCTAATCATATTTTCAGCCAACTCCATAATTTTTATTGGTTCACCCATATCAAGCACAAAAATTTCTCCTTCTTTTGCAATTGAACCTGCTTCTATGATTAACTTCACAGCTTCTTCTATCGTCATAAAATATCTACTCATCTCCGGATGAGTGACTGTAACGGGACCTCCCTCCCTTATCTGTTTCTTAAAAATCTCTAGCACACTCCCTCTACTCCCCAAAACATTGCCAAAGCGAACAATAATAAAACGTGTCACTCCAAAATCGTTATAATATCGCACTAATCTTTCCGCTAACGCTTTAGACGCTCCCATTGCTCCTTTTGGATTAACTGCCTTATCTGTTGAAATAAAAACGAAAAGTTTTGTTTCAAATTCTACGCTTAATTCGCTAACATTTTTCGTGCCAAATAAATTGTTTGCCAATGCTTCCTCAGGATTAAGTTCCATGAGAGGAACATGTTTATAAGCAGCAGCATGAAAAACGATTTCAGGTTTGTAAGATTCAAAAATTGCCCGCAATTTTTCTTTATCCTTTAAATCTCCTAAAAAAGATTCCAAATTGGTGGCTTCCTTTGAATATAGAAATTCTTGTTCAATGTCGAAAAGATTACTTTCAGAATGATCAAGAAGAATAAGTTTGCTCGGGTTAAGTCGACTTAACTGCCGACATAACTCAGAACCGATAGAGCCACCTGCTCCAGTAATTAAGACAACTTTCCCCACGATATAATTTCTATCTTTAGAAATACTAATTTTAAGAGGTGGTCTACTTAAAAGATCATCTACTTCAACATCCCTAACCATACTAAGTTCAATCTTCCCCGAAATTAGCTCAGAAACTGGGGGTAATGTTTTGCATCTTACTCCACATTCATCACAAATCTCTGCAAAATCTCGAATTACTCCAAGATTAGCAGAAGGCATTGCGATAATGACTTCCTCCGCTCCCGTTCTTTCAATCAATTTAGGCAAATCCTTTCTAGTCCCCAAAACTTTAATCCCGTGGATTGTTGCACCTTGTTTGTCTAAACTATCGTCCACAAAACCAACTGGGAAATAACCATTCTGAGGCCGGCGGAGCATCTCCTTCGCAATTGTTTCACCAGCATCACCAGCACCAACAATAATTACTGGTTTAATGTCTTTTTTTAAAAGAGCGCTAAAGATAGTATTAGACTTCCCACTCTTAAATTCATATAAAGCTCGAGCTCCTATTCGAACCCCGCCAACCAAAAAAACAGTTAAAAACCAATCAATAAATATTATTGAGCGAGGAAAGGAAAGGCGCCAATGAAAAACAAAAAAAGTGAGAAAAAGGGAAAAAAGAGTGCTACTCAAAACTATAGAATAGAGAGTTCGAAGACTAGTATAACGCCAAATGGCTCTATAAAGTTGAAAAAAACTAAAAAATAAAGGTTTGAAAATAAGGACCAAGGGAATAATTCTAATAAGAGTAGAAGAAAAAGGTTGGTAGGGATATCCTTCAAAGCGTAACAAAAAAGCTAAGAAAATGGATAAAGTACCTAATAAAGAATCGCATATTATTTTTGAGACTTGATTTTTTATCCTCATGTCATTACCTGCTCATTTTATAGTTGTATTCTCCACTTTATTTTCAATCTCAAATTTCTCTCTCCTGCACTTTGATATTGCGTTTTTTACACCTAAGGCATTTTCTCGAATTCGTTCAATAGCTTCGCATATTAAATCAACTGTTTTTCTCTCCATTGAAGAGTAAATGGGAAGACTTAAAACAGAGGAAGATAAATTAACGGTAACAGGAAGTTCACTGTCTGAAATGGTATCGGCATAAGCTTTGTGTTTGTGAACGGGTGGATCAAAGTATTTACGATTATCGATGTTCTCCGCCTTTAAAGCAATTGCTAATTCATCCCTTGAAAGCCCAAACTCTTCCTCTTCAACTTTAATGGTTAAATCTTTAAAAGTAGAAAGGTTGCCTTTCTCAACCTGTTGAAAACTCAAGCCAGGAAGTCTCGATAAGTTCTCTCTATATGCCTTTGCGAGTTCATTTCTTCTGACCACATTTTCTTCCACATTTTCCAGCCCTCGAAGTCCCAATAATGCACTAAACTCCTGCATTCTGGCATTAAGACCTGCAAAAATGCTCTCATAGCTCCCGGGATTTCCATATTCTCTCCCTACCCTCACGTGCCAGGCAATATCATCATTGTTTGTTGCCACCAAGCCCCCTTCCCCAGTTACTAAAAGTTTAGTGGGACTAAGGCTAAAAACTTCGGCATTTCCAAACTGCCCCACTGGCTTTCCTTTAAATTTTGAGCCAAAAGCATGAGCTGAGTCAAATATTAAATAAATACTGTTCTTTTTTGCTATTCTTTCAAAAGAAACTACTTTTGCAGGGTTACCAAAAACGTGAACCGCCATTAGAGCCACCGTATTTTCCGTAATAGCTTCTTCTACTTTCAAAGGGTTAATATTCCATGTCTTCTCATCTACATCCACAAAGCGAGGCTTAAGGCCATTCCAAACTATGGGATGAGCAGAGGCCATAAAGGTAAAACTAGGCAAAATCACTTCTCCTTTTACTTTTAAAGCCTGAAGCACGAGCATTAAACCCAAAGTGCAACAGGAAACAGCTACTGCATGCTTAACACCTAAGTATTGAGCAGCTTCTTTCTCAAACTCTTCAAGATAGCTTCCCTTGGTTAACATGCCCGAATCAACAATTTTTTCTACGTCTTTCTTCACCTTCTCAAAAGAGGGAAGAGAAGGTTTTACCATAGGAACCTGTTCTTTAAAAATTGGCTTTCCACCTAAAATAGCTGGCTTTTTTATTCTTTCCCTCCTTTATTTATTTAAAACTTTGAAAAGTTTTATCAATATTTTTAGAGATAAAGATACCTTACAAAGATACATCTTTCAACAGCGATAGTTAAACCTTGTATTGATATCACACACATTTCGGTCCTAACGTATTAAAATTTAGTGATTTCTCACAAAGAGATTAAGTAATTGATTATACTTTTTATAGAAGGAATTAATTAATTTCCTCTAATTGCTTTTTTTCTGTAGTTAAATAAATATCTTTCCAATATCGTGTTATATATAATCCATATTTTATTTTAGGAATTTTTACTTTTTCTCCCATGCATATTTTTATAGCCAAATTATAGATATTAGGCCCCGATGAACTGGAAAGAGACATGGTTCCTGATATTCGTGGATTTATTTCTGTTAATTTAGGTATACCGTTTTTATCTTCTTTGGCTTGAAAGAAAAATGGTCCGAAGAATTTAATACATTCAGAAACCTTTTTAGCCATATCTTCTAATTTTCTATTCTTCACAATTTTTCCCTTTACCGAAATCCCTGCTTTTGTTTCAATTCGCTCTCGAGGAATACAAAGTAATAAATTTCCATTTTTATCTGCTAAACAGTCTACTGTATACTCTTTTCCGCATAAATATTCTTGAATAATAGGTTTAGAGATTTTTTTGTAAAAAAAATCCAGTTCACTTTTGGATTCTAATTTATATACGTCTTTTGAGCCAGAACCACTTCTTGGTTTTATTATTAAAGGGAAACCTATATCAATATCTTCCTTTTTAATAAATGATTTTGGGAGAGGAACTATTCCTTTTAACTTATTATATGTCTTCCACTTGTCTCTTGTAATTTTAATTGTTTGAGGATTCGATACTAAGACTTCAACTCCCAACTTATTAAATTCTTCTTTTCGCTGAGAAAAGTTTAATAAAACTGTATCTAAAGCTGGAATTAGCACATTTATATTTTCTTTTCTTATTATCTTTTTTAAAGCAGAATAAAAAGAAGGAGAATCAAAAGAAGGAACAAGGTACCCTTTATGGGAAAGATATAGCCCAGAAGCTAAATTATTAGCATCTGCAGCTACTATTTTTACTCCTCGTCTTCTCCTCAACATTTGTATCGCTGCTACAGCCATTCCTGAACCGGCAGGTACAATCAAGACGTTGTAAGAATTTCTCATTACTTTTTTCCTCAAAGGTAACTTTTAATATTTAAAATTTTGAATAATTCTAAAAGAGATGTAATGGTTGAATCTGCATCAAGATTTTTTTTAACGTTTATTTTGCTATATTCCCCTCCTGCTCTTTTTACTCTAACAGTATATATACCTAATTTTTTTGGGTTTATAAAATCTTTCAAGGGATTATCCCCAACATAGATCGCATTTACTGGCTTTACCTTTAACAAGAAAAGCATTTTCTTAAAAGGTTCAAGCCTTAATTTTGATATATTTTTACCAAGATCATTAATAATTATCGAGTCAAAATGTCTCTGGATTCTGAGTGAATTTATTTTGTTCTTCTGCGTGATTGGATAACCATCTGTAATCAATCCAAGCTTAAACAGATTTAGATTTCTCAAATGTTCTAAAACTATTCGTGCATCAGGATATAAGGCTATTGTAGAAAGATGTTCACGATACATTTTCACTAATGTTTCAACATTTTCACTTTCTAAATTTAATTCCTTAAGCAATACATTAAAATTTTTTCTTCGCAGACCATTTCTAAAGCTATCCTTTAAAATTTTGAAAATTTTATCTTGATCAAGAGCGTATTTTCTTGAAAGATATTGCGATACAACTTTAAATCCGCTCATTACGAATTGCTTTTCTTCATATAGAGTATCATCTAAGTCAAAGAGAATCGCTTTTATATCTCTCCCTGCACCAGACATTTTTCACCTTCATGAACTGTTCTTACAAAAACTTCTAAGCACTTTTAACTACTAATTTTTCTTTCTCACTCAATGTCTCTGGTGACTCCATCTTCACCGAAAAGACCTTCTCTTCTTAAAATCACCCAGAAAGTTTTGAGAATTATCCTTAAGTCTAACAAAATTGACCACTTATCAACATACCAAAGGTCATACTCTACTCTCTCCCGCCAAGTTAAGAGATTTCTTCCATTGACTTGAGCCCAGCCAGTAATTCCAGGCTTGACTGAAAATCTCCTCCTTTCTTCATGGCGAAACTTGGGCAGCTGCTGGGGGAGTGGCGGACGAGGACCTATCAAGCTCATTTCTCCCTTTAAAACATTAATAAGCTGAGGTAGTTCATCAATGCTCCATGCTCGAAGAAATCTTCCCACCCTGGTTACTCGAAAATCATCTTTTGAAGTTTCTATACCCAAGCCCATCTTCTCCGCTCCCGCAATCATTGTTCTGAACTTATACATTAAAAACTCCTTGCAATCTTTACCTATCCTTGCCTGCTTATAAAAGACTGGGCCTTTAGAATCACATTTTATAAGAATGGCAATTAAAAGAAAAAGTGGAGAAAAAATTGTAAGTAAAAACAACGCCCCAACAAAATCTAAAAATCGCTTAATAAAACTTTCTTTTTCCCTTCTCTTTTCCTCTTCATCTGTATTAAATTGTGAAGTTTTTTCCACAAAATTATTTTTCATATCAATTCAATTCTTATTTTACTTTTTTATAAACTTCCCATAAGCATCTATGAATCTTTCCAAATCGCCAAGATTATTTTGAAGAATTTCATAGACTTTCTTATCGCCTACCTGGAAATATAAATGGACTAAAAGATTTCTAAACCTCGCCATATTCATAAGCTTCTTTAAAAATTCATTTTCAAAAGCGCCTGCTTCAGCTAAAACCTTGAAGGAATCTGCATAATCCTTTGGAGCTCGCAAACCAAATCTGGAAATAGCATGATTGCATAGGTCAACTGCAGCTTCAATAGCGATTATGAAATTATATTTAGCGCTTGATTTTTTATGGATATCCTCCAGAAACTCGTGTAAGGAAAGGTTCTTCAAATTATATAGAGAGTTTAAAGATTCGCGAATTTGAGACACTAAAGAAGCAACTTTTTCCTCATCTATATTCATGGAGGACAACCTCCCGAAAGTAACGTTCTAAATAAGGTTTAAAATCAAAATACAGCACTCTCGTTCTCTCTTCAAAACTGCAGCGTACTTTCTCATCCTTAGAAAAAAGAAGTTTCCCCGTGGAAACTACTCGAAAGGTAAATGCAAGTGGAGCCTCATTTAAGGGTTGTACGTCTACGAAAAACTCAATTTTGTCCTGAATCTCCTCTTCTAACTCGAAAACCTTATTAAAATCAAAATCTGAAGTGAAGTAAAGAGCAATATCTATATCTCTAAAAGGCCTCTCTTCAACAAACGAACCATAAACATATGCGAAGAGAATGTCATTCTGTCCTCTTAAAAACTCACTTATAACATTTAATATTTTCTCCCGATTTTCCCGCGACAAATTTTCTCCTGGCTTAATCAAAATTCCTCCTTTTTAAAAATCAGAGTTTATTTTATCAAATCTTAGATTACTATACTCTACGTTAGGTGGTACCCATATATTATTCTGCTAAAATGTTCAAAAGGCTGAGTTTGCTTTTTAAAAGGGAAAATTATGCTTGACTATCTAGGAATATTTAAAAGATTAAATGAAGAAGGAATAAAATACATCATAGTGGGAGGATTAGCAGTAAACTTTTACGGTATACCTCGGATGACTTACGATATTGACCTTCTTATAGACCTTGAAGATAAAAACTTAAAAAGACTAATTAGGCTTTTAAAAAGTTGGGGGTTTAAGCCGAAAGCTCCTATTGACATTATGGACTTCACAAAAGAAGAGAAAAGGAGAGAGTGGATAAAAAATAGAAAAATGAAAGCATTTACTTTAATCAATCCGGAATGGGCAATCTCTGAAATTGATATCATTGTTAATACTCCAATTGATTATGAGAAAGCATCGAAACAAATTAACTATACCAAAGTTAAAGATGTAAGCATTCCTTTAATTTCTCTAGAAGACCTTATAAAGATGAAAAAATCATCCCACAGAGCCCAGGATAAGAGCGATGTTAAACTCCTAGAAAAAATAAGAAGGGAGAAATGAAGAAAAAAAGAAGCGGCTTTCTCTATTCATTGAGCATGAAAAAAATTAAAGAGTATCAGGCTATACCGTTGGAGAAACGCTTAGCCTGGCTTTATCAGGGAAATGTTTTAAGGAAGTATTACCCTAAAAAATCCATTGAAATTCAGGAAAAGCTACGTAGAGGTGAATGGTAGCGGCTTTGGCTATTGGCTGTTAGCTATTTGCTATTGGTCTTTGGAGCGTCGGGCGAAGAAATCCCAATGAAATGTTATGCCTCTATAAAGCGTAAGGCTTGCAGGACTAGCTTTAGGAGATTTACCATTAGGAGGAAGGAACTCCTTGGAAAGGTGTAAAAAGTAGACTACTCCCTATCTTCTAATTTACCGAAAGTCCCATCTAAATTACTTTCTCCCAAATAACCTGTTTATTTTCTCCAGAAGAGACTTTTCCAGCTTATAGAGGAAGTTTTTCTTCCACAAATCTTTTCGGGCGTGAACGACAACACTTCCATAATCTGCAAACTCACCTGTGGAACCCATATGACACTTACCACAAGTCTTGGGAAGGTTTTTTTCCGTTACTTTTGAGGCTGCTTCCGTTTTGGGAAGGACATC
>Ga0180901_1072_pt1 | contig 33098 bp, 30 predicted proteins | sample Deesub1362A_J573_FD_124299 | JGI IMG/M metagenome (GOLD analysis project Ga0180901, IMG submission 124299) | Unclassified bacterium JdFR-66
CTTCCTGCTTCGGGAATTTGATGCACTTTAAGTCGATAGACTCTACCGCGATTTGTGAAGAAAAGAACGTGGCTATGAGTGGTGGCAATATAAACCCGGCTTACCCAGTCGCCTTCTTTTAAAGAGGCTCCTACAACGCCCTTTCCTCCTCGACGCTGCTGACGGTAAACGGAAGGCGGCAGCCTCTTTATATATCCTTTCCCTGTCAAAGAAATGAGCACTTCTTCATCGGCGATGAGGTCTTCAATGGTAATCTCTCCTCCATCTCGNCTGATTTTGGTTCTCCTCTCATCACCGTATTTCTTCTTCACCTCTAAAAGCTCTTCCTTCACAACCTGAAGAAGCCTTTCCTCGCGCGCTAGAATTTCTTTAAATCCTTTTATTTTTTTCTGAAGCTCTGCGTGCTCTCCTTCCAGCTTTTCTCTTTCTAGCCGGGTAAGTCGCTGCAGCTTCATGTCGAGAATGGCCTGTGCCTGAGTCTGAGTTAGCTTGAATTTTTTCATCAGCCTTTCCCTCGCCTGTTGAGGGTCGCGTGACTTCCTTATGACCTCAATAACTTCATCGAGATGGGAGAGAGCAATTAAAAGACCTTCAATGATGTGGCTTCTTTCTTCTGCCTTTCTCAAATTGAAGGAGGTTCTTTTGTAAACAACTTCTTTCTGATGCTCCAAGTAGTGAGAGAGCATCTCTTTTAAGTTAAGTGTTTTGGGCACCCCATCCACGAGAGCAAGCATGTTCACTCCAAAAACTGTCTCCAGCTGGGTGTGCTTATAAAGTTTGTTCAAGGCAATCTGAGGAATGGCGTCTCTCTTCAGTTCTACAACAAGGCGAATTCCCTCTCTGTCTGACTCATCCCTCAAATCAGAAATCTCCTTAATCTTCCCCTCCCGANCAAGCTCAGCAATTTTTGCCGCTAAGCGAGATTTGTTTACCTGATACGGAAGCTCTGTGATGACGATTTTAAACCGNCCTTTATCTTCCTCTATCTGCGCTTTTCCTCTTACCTTTATAACTCCTCTTCCTGTTGCGTANGCCTCTTTTATCCCCCTGCGACCGAGGATTATGCCTCCGGTAGGAAAATCAGGACCCTTGATAACTCTCATTAAATCGCTGACATCTGCTTCTGGGTTTTCGATTAGCATTACCACGCCATCGATTACCTCACTTAAGTTATGAGGAGGGATGTTTGTAGCCATACCCACAGCAATTCCCGAAGAGCCATTCACTAAAAGATTGGGAAAACGACAAGGCAAAACCTGCGGCTCATTGAGAGTTTCATCAAAATTAGGCACGAAGGGAACGGTTTCTTTGTCTATATCCCGAAGCGCCTCCATGGCGAGAGGAGAAAGGCGAGCTTCTGTATACCTCATAGCCGCAGGCGCGTCTCCATCTACCGAGCCAAAGTTTCCATGCCCCTCTATCAATGGATAGCGGGAAGCAAAATCCTGCGCCAGGCGAGTGAGGGCATCATAAACCGCCATATCTCCATGGGGATGATATTTACCTAAAACTTCACCCACAATACGAGCACATTTTTTAAATGGATGACCGGGCAGCATTCCCATGTCGTACATGGCGTAGAGAATCCTTCGATGAACCGGTTTCAAGCCATCCCTCACATCTGGAAGCGCTCGACCCACGATTACACTCATGGCGTAATCAATGTATGAGCGCTTCATTTCTTCTTCGATTTCTACCTGTTTTATTTGAGCTACGGGTTCTAGCATCTATCCTCCTTAAATATCTAAAAATCTTACTTCCTTAGCATGCTTTTCGATGAACTCTCTGCGCGGCGAAACTTTTTCGCCCATTAAAATGGAGAAGATTTCATCTGCCCGTACCGCATCCTCGACTGTGACCTGAAGAAGGGTTCTCTTCTCCGGATTCATAGTAGTTTCCCAAAGCTGGGTGGGGTTCATTTCTCCTAAGCCTTTAAACCTCTGGACCTCAACCTTCTTCCCCTTTGTCTCTTTTAAGAACTTTTCCAAATCTCTCTCGGAGTANATATAATGGTCCTTNCCTCCCACCCTCACTCTGTAAAGTGGAGGTTGAGCAATGTAAACATATCCGGACTCAATTAAAGGCTTCATGTTGCGGTAGAAAAATGTGAGTATAAGGGTTCTTATGTGTGCTCCATCCACATCGGCATCGGTCATGATGATAACGCGGTGATATCTCAGTCCATTTAAGTCGAAATCTTCCCCAATGCCCGCCCCTAAAGCCTGAACAATAGTTTGAAGCTCTGTGCTTGAAAGGACTTTGTTTAAGCTGGCTTTTTCCACATTTAAAATTTTTCCTCTCAANGGAAGAATTGCCTGGAAATTTCGGTTCCGAGCTTGCTTTGCAGAGCCACCTGCCGAATCACCCTCCACAATAAAAATTTCTGCCTCTTCAGGATGAGTGGTAGTGCAATCAGCAAGTTTGCCAGGAAGATTTGTGCTCTCCAAAAATCCTTTCCTCTTAACCAGCTCCCTCGCTTTCCTCGAGGCAAGCCTGGCNCTNGCTGCCATTATCGCTCTGTTAATGATTGCTCTAGCATCTCCTGGGTTCTCCTCCAGAAATTCCGCTAGGCGAGCNGCNGTAACGCTTTCCACAAATCCCCTCACTTCTGGATTACCCAACTTAGTCTTAGTNTGCCCTTCAAACTGAGGCTCAATAAGCCTCAAGCTGAGAATGGCCGTAAGTCCCTCTCTCACATCTTCACCTGTGAGATTGGCTTCTTTTTCCTTTAAAAGTCCTTTATTCCGCGCATATTCGTTAATCGTACGGGTAAGAGCAGAACGGAAGCCGACTAAGTGCGTTCCGCCCTCCTGAGTGTTTATGCTGTTAGCAAAGGCGTAAACTCTTTCCATGTCATCAGCACAGTACTGCATAGCCACCTCAAGCTCCATTCCTTCCTCTTGAGCTGAAAAGTAGATAACTTTCTCGTGCAGAGCTTCACGGCGGGTATTGATATCCTTTACAAAGTCGACTATTCCTCCCTCAAAGTAAAACTCCTGCTTTGTAGGAGGTGAGCTTCTCTCATCAACTAAGGTTAGAGAAAGGCCCCGATTCAAATAGGCAATCTCTTTAAGTCTCTGAGCGATCGTCTCCGCATCAAATTTAAGCTCCTCGAAAATTTCAGGATCAGGCTTAAAGCGCACAATAGTTCCGGTCGTGCTCGCTTCACCTACAATTTCCAAGGGAGTTACAGGCTCTCCCCTTTCGTATCTCTGCTTAAAAAGTCTCCCTTCTCTCTTTACCTCCACTTCCANCCATTCTGAGAGGGCATTCACCACCGATATTCCCACCCCGTGCAGTCCTCCAGAAACTTTATATCCCCTACCGCCAAATTTCGCTCCGGCATGAAGTCGAGTTAAAACAACTTCTACAGCCGAGATATCAAGACCCTCCACCTTTCCCACAGGTATTCCTCGACCATCATCCCTCACCGTGACTGAGCCGTCTGGGTGGAGAAAAACCTCCACTTTTGAGCAGAAACCGGCCAGAGCCTCGTCTATAGAGTTGTCTACCACTTCATAGACGAGATGGTGAAGTCCACGGGAGCCCGTGGAACCAATATACATACCCGGCCTTTTCCTTACTGCTTCTATTCCTTCTAAAACTGTAATGTCTTTTGCTGTGTAGCTGCTCTCCATAATTCCTCCATGAAAAATAAAATATTTTTAATTATAACACTTTTTTTAAAAATCTGCTTAATTCATAATATCTGAACTTTCTTTCGTTCACAAAATCCATTCTTATTTTGGAATTTGCCCAGCAAAATCGCCCTTCATTGTTCTTCATTAGAAAAATCGGAACCACAATAAGTTGTGCGAAACCGAATCTCTTTCACTAAATCTTTTCCTAAAAAAGAGTTAATATTTTGAATGATTCTCCACTTATTATACGAAAGTTCCTGAGCCACCGTGGAGGAAGCTACTTCCACTATAAGACAACCTCGATTAAAACTCGCTGGTCTTGACCTTTCAGCTCCTCTTAAATCAAGCTGCTTCCAGGCCTTCCAAATTAAAAGACTTTCCATTTCAAGTCTTTCTAATGCCTCCTTTAAACCACTACTTATCTTTTCCATTTCACCTCTTAGAAAGTCTGATTGTGTTAATATGCTTGTCTGAAAAGGGTGTATTATCAAGAGACGTGAAAATTACTTGATTAAACTGGGTTAGTTTAGAAAAGAGAAGATTGCTTTTCTCCTCATCGAGTTCAGAAAAGGGATCATCTAGCAAGATTAGCGATTCCTCCCCTCTCTTTTTCAAGAGAAAGGCTAGAGAGAGATGTAGAGAGAGAGAAAGAAGCCTTTGCTCGCCGCGAGAGGTATTGAACCTGGCTTCAAGAAAACCTTTTTTTATATTTATATCATGTAAGTGAGGGCCAAAAGTGGTTACTCCTCTCTCAATATCTTTTTCTCTTCTTTCTTTAAACTGCCTTTTTAAGTATTCCTCCAATTCCTCTTCCTCAAACCCCTGGCTCTCTTCATAAATCATACGAACTTCATCACCTAAGCCAAGTTCAGCACTTAAAAGTTTGAAAAGGGGATTAATCTGCAAAACTACCTCTTCCCTTTTCCTGATTATCTTAGCAGCTAGGTGTGCCATTTTTTCCTCTAAGACTTCCAAGTATTTGAATTCTATTTGTTTGCCTTCCTTTAAGAAGGCATTCCTCTGATGTAAGAGCTTTCTGTACTCATAAATTAAGAACCTGTAGTGGGGAAATAGCCATACTACTGCTTTATCAATAAAGTCCCTCCTCCACTTAGGCTCTCCTGAAATTAAGGAAATGTCTTCTGCTTGAAAAAGAAGAGCTTTGAGCTTCTCTCTCAGGAATCTTTTAGATACTTCTTCCTTGCCCCAGAGAAACCTTACTCTCCCTTCTTCTAAATCTACCCTAATTATCCTCCCACCTTCTAAAATGCCACTTATATGGGCTTTATCTTCTCCCTGCAGGATTAAGTGAGAGAGTGTTCCCCCTCGCATTTGCTTTGCTTGAAGTAGGAAATATAAAGCTTCAATTACTGTGGATTTGCCTGAAGCATTTGGACCCAGAATAAGATTCAGATGAGGAGAAAATTCAAAACAAGTTTCTCTAAAGCAACGAAAGTTTTTTAATTGAATTTTATCTACTTTCAATTTTTAGGATATCCTTACCGGCATGAGAAGATAAAGAAAATTTCCCTCTTGAACTGGTTTTAAAAGAGCGGGTTTCGTGGAGGACTGAACTCCTATAAAAATCCTCTCTCCAGGAATTTTCTCCACTCCTTCTAAAAGGAAAGAAGGATTAAAAGCTATTTCCCCACTCTTCCCTTTTACTTCTGCTTCAACCTCGCTGTACGCGCTTCCTAACTCCGAACTACTAGTGCTTATCTTCAAAGTATTTTTCTCTTCTCCTTCAGAAATGAATTCAACTTTAATGGGATTGTTATCACTGAAAACTGTAATTCTCTTTAAGGCTTGAAGAAGCTCATCGCGAGAGGTATAAACCTCACTTTCAAAACTTTTAGGGATTAATTGGGAATAATTAGGAAACTGTCCTTCAATTAGTCGAGAGGCAAAAATTACTTCACCTCCCTTTGGTAATCCATCAATCTTAAAGGAAATTTCACTTTCCCCTAGGAAGGTTTGAATTTTCCCTTCAAATTTCGAAGTAGACCTTACTAGTTCATCGAGAACTCTTCCTGGAACGATTACTTCTACTCCACTAAAACTTCCGCCTTTAAGTTCAAAGAGAGAAAGCCTATAACTATCAGTGGCTACTAGTTTTAAATTTTCTCTTTTTCCCTCGAAGAGAACACCTGTTAAAACTGGTCTTGTTTCATCCTTTGAAACGCTTTTTACTACTTTATCTAAAGCTGTATTTAAAAGCGCTGCCTCAAACTCAATTTTCTTTTCTCCTTTAAATTCAGGCATTTTAGGAAAGTCTTCTTCGTTGAATGTATTTAAATTAAAGAGACTTTTCTCACAGGATATTTCTACTTGGTTCCCTACTCCTCCTTGTTTTATCTCCACCACGCCTTCAGGAAGATTTCTAGTAATATCAAGAAAAGTTTTTGCTGGAATGACAGATTTTCCCTCTTCAATGACGTTACTTTTAAATTTGGTAATAACTGTGATTTCTAGGTCAGTTCCATAGAGAATAACTTCATCATTCTTGGCTTCAAGGTAGAGGCCGGAAAGTATTGGCAGAGTACTCCTTGTAGAGACTGCTTTTATAGCTAGCTGAAGTGATTCTAGTAAATCACTGCGAACAGACTTTATCCACATCTTCACTACCTCCTAGACTATGAATTTTAAAAATTTATTATAATCATAGAGTCTGTGAAAATTGAAAGTTTTCTTATTTCAGGAAAAGAGAGCGTTTTTTTTCTCCACTTCTCTCTGTGAATAGATTGGGAAAAACCTGTGGATATCTTTTTGTATTTATTTATCCCCAGAACTTTCCCCAAATTCATCTACAGTTCCTTTTTATGCGAGCAATAAGTTCTTGTATTTCATTAAAAGTTCTGTTGTCCTTGCTCATTAAATTAGAAATCTTATTGTAAGCATGAAGAACTGTAGTATGATCCCTTCCATTAAACTCCCTTCCTATTCTAGGTAAGGAGAGATCTGTAAGCTCTCTACAGAGATACATAGCTACCTGTCGAGGATATGAAATATTTTGGGTTCTTTTATTACTAAGTAAATCGGACTTGCTTATAGAATAAAAGTTGCAGATTTCATTAATAATATGATCTATTTTGATAATGTTATCTGCCTCACTATAAATGTTTTTCAGAACCTCCTCGGCTAGGGGAAGGGTGATTGGTCTTCTAGTGAGGGTGGAATAATGCTTTACTCTATTAAGCGCCCCTTCAAGCTCTCTAATATTAGATTTAATTCTTGAGGCAATGAATTCCAAAACTTCATTAGGTACAGAAAGCTGTTGTATTTGAGCTTTTTTTCTTAAAATAGCAATTCTCGTCTCCAGATCAGGTGGCTGGATGTCTGTTATTAGTCCCCATTCAAATCTTGACCTTAATCTCCCTTCTAAAGGAGAGATCTCTTTAGGGGAACGGTCACTGGAAATTACAATTTGCTTTCCAGCCTCATAAAGAGTGTTAAATGTGTGGAAAAACTCTTCTTGAGTCTGCTCCTTCCCTGCTAAAAACTGAATATCGTCGATTAATAAAACATCTGTTTCTCGATATCTCCTTTGAAAAGAGAGAATATTCTTGTCTCTAACTGCATTTATAAATTGATTTGTGAAGGTTTCAGATGTTACATAGCATACTTTTAGGTTTTGATGGTACTCTAATACATAATGGGCTATGGCTTGTAAAAGATGGGTTTTACCTAGACCTGTATCGCCATAGATAAATAAGGGGTTGTAGGTAAAGGCGGGTCTTTCTGCTACAGCTAAGGCAGCAGCGTGGGCGAATCTATTTCCTGCTCCCACCACAAAAGTTTCGAAAGTGTACCTGGGGTTAAGAAAAAGTCCTTCTCTGGTATATGAGGTTATCTCATCGCTCTTTAATTTACCAAGCTCCTCTGAAGTCACTCTTTCTTCTTTGTAATCTTCTTTGTACTCTGGGGTTTGAGGAGTTATAACCAATCGGATGTTAACAGATTTTCCCAATACTTCTGAAAACGCTTCTTTTATGAGAGTAGCATGACGAGTTTCTAGCCACTCTTTTATAAACTGATTAGGTGTTCCAACAACAATAGAATCCTCACCCAAAGACAGCAATCGGGTGTTTTGAAACATGGTTTTAAAAGTGGGAACATTTAATCTCTCTTTTAAAATTGAGAGAGTCTTTTCCCAGATTAATTCAGAATCCATTTTTCCTCCCTTATAATTTATCTAGAATTTCTATTCCTTTTTCTGAAAGAGTCCTTTTCCCATCTGCTCCTATTTCTACATAACCCTTCTTTTCCAGAGATTTTAAATTTCGATAAATGGTGGAAAGACTTAAGTTAAGTTCATGAGCTAATTTAGAGGGACCACAGGGACCAAGCTCTGCTAATAGGAAAAGCACCTTCTTTTGCTTTACTGGAATAATTTCTCTTCTATTACTCTCAACCTTATCTCCTTTGGGTGCAAAGAGTGTCACCACCGTTCCTCTTTCCAAATTGTCTTCAATAAAAATCTGACCCTCCACTGAGGACAGTATCTGTTTAACTAAGGGAAGACCTGAGCCAACTCCTCTAATGTATCTCCGCATTTCAGGAGTGGCAGTAGTAAATCCAGGCTGAAAGGCCCTTTCCTTATCAGCTATTCCTGGTCCTTGGTCTGCAACTCTAATGACCTGACCTTCGTCTAGGATAGAAACCACTACTCCTTTACAGTAAGCATGTAGAAGATTTTCTATAACTTCTTTAATTGCGGTGTAAGGGATAAGACTCCCTTTTTCCCTTGCAATTTGATAGACTTGAGTTCCTAAGAGGTCTAAAAGCTCGATTTCATCATTAGCGCTGATGTCAATTGTCTTAGGGGCAGATATTTCAGTTTCATAAACAGCGATTCTTACTACCTTGTTCTGGTTTGTGCGGCTACTACCTTCCTCTATAATCCTTTGCAATAAACTCAACTTGGAACTCTCCTTTTTCCACAATTTTTCCACAGGACTTGTGGAAAAATACCGTTAGAAAACCCGAGGTTTTTAAGAAAAAAATCCTTCAATTGAAATATTTTTACCAGGCAGTTTTTAAAGTTATCCACAGGAATTTCCACAGTTGTGGAAAATGGCTGGAAATAACATTTCACTAAATGAAAGTCTTTAACCACGCAATTCTTCACTCGCTAACCCCCGTGCTGATTTGCCAAGAATTGGTATGATGAAGTGGTTTCACTTATACTACAAAACGTGGGTTATTATATCAGAGGGCACCTTTTTTCTTCAATGGGATTAATCAAGAATTTAAAATTTTTTATTGAATGACTTGAGCTGGGTGATATAATAAAGCAAATTTCAAACTCAAAGGTGGTGGCATTGAAGAGAACATATCAGCCAAGTGTGAGGAAGCGAAGAAAAACACATGGATTTTTGGTTCGGATGGGCACCAAGGCGGGAAAAAGGATAGTTGCCCGTCGGCGTCGAAAAGGAAGAAAACGCCTCGCCGTTCTATGAAGCTGGGGAGTCTTCGGGGGAAAGATTTAATTCACGTTTTCAAAAAAGGAACAGAAATTCAAGGAAAATTTTTCAGACTTATTTATTATAGGGGAGAAAAAGGCCTAAGGCTTACAGTTATAGCCAGAAAAAAAATCGGGAAAGCGGTAGTTAGAAATAAACTCAAGCGGCGGGTAAAAGAGGTGTTTAGAAAGAGTTTTCCAAATGGAAGGGGAAGCTTTGATATAATTGTTTTACTAAATGAGAAAAGCTCTGAAGCCACTTTTAATGAGCTCAGGGATGACATCCTAAAGTGTATAGAGAGGATGAAGTAGTTTGGGAAAAGCTGTAATCTGGTTGATAAGAGGATATCAAAAGTTTGTTTCTCCTCTTTTCCCACCTTCGTGTCGATACACACCTAGTTGTTCTCAGTATACCCTTCAAGCAATTGAGAAATACGGCCTTTTTAAAGGGCTTGGGTTAGGGTTAAAAAGAATTTTAAGATGCCATCCTTTTGTTAAAGGTGGATACGATCCCGTTGAGTGAGGAGGAGAGTTGTTAAAGCCTTTCGAAGACTTTTTGCTCTCATTGCTTAAGTTTTTCTACAGTTATACAGGGAGTTACGGTTGGTCAATTGTTTTATTAACCATTGCCGTGAGGATTTTTCTTCTTCCCTTAACTATAAAGCAAACAAAATCCATGATTGAAGCACCTAAGATTCAAGCAAAAGTGAAGGAACTTCAGAAAAAGTATGGTCATGATAAGAAGAGGCTTAATGAAGAGCTTCTCAAGTTTTATCAGGAGAATAAGGTTGATCCCTTTGGGGGATGCCTTCCTTTAATCATTCAAATTCCCATTTTTTGGGCTCTTTTCAGAATGCTCCTTACAAACAAGGACTTAAAGGGGGCTTCATTTTATTTTATTCGGGATTTGAGTCTTGCTCCTTCACACTTTCCTTTGGGGGAAATCTTCAGTCAATTTTTTCTTGCTTTACCTTATTATCTTCTTCTTCTTCTGACTATCGTAACCACATATCTTCCTACCAAACTCGTTTCAACGGATCCACGGCAAGACAAGTTCGCTTTAATGATGAACGTTTTCTTAGCATTTATATGCTGGCGCTTGCCTGCTGGGGTAATGCTATACTGGGCAACGACTAATATCCTTGGTTTAATTCAACAGTACATTCAGATGAAAATGGTGAAGGAGGAGAAATGAGGTATTTAATTCCCTATCCTAATGAGGAAAGTTTGGAAAAGAAGTTTATGGACCTCAAGCTAGTGGAGGCAAGAGTGAGAGAAGAGGTTAGAAGGGAAGGAAAAAGATTCGCTGCCGTTGAGGAAAATACAGAGGAAAGAGCAAAAGAATTGGTAGGTAAAATTTTAGAGATGATGGGGTTTAGGGTAAGAATTCGAGTGGAGGAAGACGAAGAAAGCTTAAACATTCAAATAGAAGGTTCAGACCTTTCTTCATTGATTGGAAGCAAGGGCAAAAATTTAGATGCACTGCAAACAATTTTAGCAGCCATAATTAATAGGTATGCGGAACCCAGAAAGCTTGTTCTTATTGATGCGGGAGGTTACAGGCGGAGAAGAAACGAGTATCTGACATCATTAGCGAAAAGGACTGCTAAGAAGGTTATAGAGGAAGGAAAAGCGTATGCAATTGGACCTTTGCCTGCTCGGGAGAGAAGAGTCATTCACGTCGCATTGAAAAACTATCCAGGCGTATTCACACAGAGTGAAGGCGAGGAACCAGAGAGAAGAGTCATTATTTACCCCGAGCGCTCTGCCAAATCTTCATGAAAGATTAAAAAATGGCAGTTTCACGTGAAACAAATTGTTGAGGATTGCTTAGAGAAGAATAGAATACCTTTCCAGAAAGTCGCAATTCCCAAGCTTCTCAAATATATTGGTGACTTGAACACATTAGGAAAACGGTTAGGACTAATTTCAAAGAGACTCTCTGGGAAAGAAATATTTCTCCTTCATGTGTTAGACTCGCTTATGGTAACTAAGTTCATTTCTCCTCAAGCGGGGAAGAAAATCGTTGATGTTGGTTCAGGAGCTGGTCTTCCCGGGATTCCAGTCTCTATTTTTTGGCAAAAAAACAAAGTTTTTCTTATTGATTCCAAGCAAAAAGCCGTTTCGTTTCTTTTAAGAGAAAAGCAGGTTTTAGAATTATCTAATGTGGAAGTTCTGCGAGGTTGCATAGGGGAAGATATCTTACTTAATCAGTATGATATTGTTTTAGTGCGTGCTTTTTTGCCTTTACAAAAATGTTTGGAGAAACTTTTGCCCATTACAAGCAGGGAAGCAGCAATAGTTTTTTATCAGACGAAAAGAGGATGGAAAGGAAAAAGAGACAATATAAGCTTGGAGAGCGTAGAAGTTAAAGCTTTTTATTACAAAATTCCCTATTTGGAAAGAGAAAGAGCAATTGTTGTTTTTAAAAAAATCAAAAATTAATAAAAAATGGAACTTCATTTTGTTATAATAGCCGCATGGGTAAAGTGATTGCTTTTGTCAATCAAAAAGGGGGGGTTGGTAAAAGCACAACCGCAGTTAATCTCAGTGCCTATCTTGCTTCAATGAGAAAAAAAGTGCTGTTAGTAGATATAGATCCTCAAGGTAATGCTACAAGCGGACTTGGCCTCAATCGGGAAAACAAGTTTAATATTTATCATACTTTGATTGGGGAGAAGGAAATACTTGAGATATTAAGGGAAACCGATATTAAGAGGCTGTATCTTGCTCCAGCAACTCTTGACCTTGCAGGGGCTGAAATTGAGCTAGTATCCGCTTTATCTAGGGAGTATAGACTTAAAAGGGCGATTGATAAAATCCGCCATGAGTTTCACTTTATATTTATCGATTCACCTCCCTCTCTGGGTCTTTTAACTATAAATGCCTTAACAGCTGCAGATTCGATAATAGTTCCCATTCAATGTGAATATTATGCCCTTGAAGGTCTGGGCAAGCTTCTTGAAACGGTGAAGCTAGTAAAGAGCAATTTGAATCCTGAGTTGGAGATAGAAGGAGTTTTGCTTACCATGTATGATTCTAGAACCCGTCTTTCTCAGCAAGTAGTGGCAGAAGTGAGAAACTACTTCGGGGAGAAGGTTTATAAAACAGTCATTCCCAGAACAGTGCGTTTAAGCGAAGCTCCCAGCTTTGGTAAGCCCATTCTCCTTTACGATCCAAAGTGCAAGGGGGCGTTGGCATACAAAAAATTAGCAAAGGAAGTGATGAGGAGTGGGTAAGAAAGGACTTGGAAAAGGCTTAAGTGCTTTGATTCCCGGTTTAGCTGAGGAGAAAAAGCTTAATGTGGAGGAGATTCCTCTCTCTGATATCTCGCCAAACCCAAATCAGCCTCGTCAATCCTTTAATGAGCAATCTTTTTTTGAAATGGTTGAAAGTGTAAGAAAATTCGGGGTAATTCAACCGATTGTTGTTCAACCCAAAGGCTTAGGTTATGAGATTGTAGCAGGAGAGAGAAGGTGGAGAGCGGCTAAAGAAGCAGGCCTTAAAAGCATCCCGGCTGTTATTAAAAGGCTTGAAGGTCCAGAATCTTTAGAAATTGCTTTAATTGAAAATCTTCATCGGGAGGATTTGAACGCCATTGAAGAGGCCCAGGCTTATAAGACTATCATTGAGAAGTTCAATATCACTCAAGAGGAGCTAGCTAAAAAGATTGGAAAGAGCCGAGTTGCGGTAACCAACACCCTTCGCTTATTGGAGTTACCAGAGGACGTGAAAGAGGCAATCGTTGCCGGAAACCTCTCTGCAGGTCATGCAAGGGCACTTTTAGGATTAAAGGATGAAAAGAAAATAAAGTCATTGGCTGAAAGGGTTATAGCTGAGGGACTTTCAGTGCGCGAAACCGAAAAACTGGCTAGGCTTATAAGTTTGGAGAAGAAAAAGAAGCCATCAGTCCAACCCAAAGCTTTTCGCGAGATGGCAAGGGAGTTGAGTAAAATACTTAAAACTCCTGTTAAAGTAAAGATGACTTCACAGAAAGGGAAGATAGAGATAACTTTTAAAAAAGTTGAAGATTTGGAGCGGATATTTTCCTTGCTTAAGAAGGTAGGAGAAGAAGAAAGCCAAGATGAATTATAAAAGGATAGTGGTTCTCGCAGGAGGACCATCTAGCGAACGGGAAGTTTCGCTTGAGTCGGGAAAGGAAGTCCTCAAGGCTTTAATTTCGCTAGGATATGAAGCTGAACTACTAGATTTAGATAATTTCTTCGTTGAGAAAATCAAGGAGAAAAAACCGGACATTGTCTTTATTGCTCTGCATGGAAAACCGGGGGAAGATGGGACGGTTCAGGGAATTTTAGAAGTTTTGGAGATTCCTTATACGGGTTCTGGAGTTTTAGCTAGCGCTCTAGCTATTAACAAGCTTTTTACAAAAAAGATTTTTATAAGTTCAAATTTGCCTGTTCTTCCCTTTCTTTGTTTTTCTAGGGAAGAGTGGAAAAGTTCTTCAGAGGAAGTGCTTGAAAAAGCAAAGACAAGTTTGGGTACGCCCTTAGTAGTAAAGCCAGTTTCTCAGGGTTCGAGCGTAGGAGTGAGTATTGTTGAGGAGGAAAATTTGCTTCCAGAATCTATAGAGATAGCGTTAAAATATGATGAAATGTTTATTTTGGAAAAATTTGTCAAAGGGAGAGAAATCCAGGTAGGGGTTTTAGGAAATGAGGATCCATTTCCTTTACCACCCATTGAAATCAGATCCAAAAAGAAATTTTTTGATTATGAGGCAAAATACACTCCAGGCTTGGCAGAGGAGATAACTCCTGCGCCAATAGATGAAAAAAAAACAGAAAGAGCTCAAAAGCTGGCTTTAAAAGCTTACAAGGCATTGGGGTGTGAAGGGTTTGCGAGAGTTGACATGTTTCTAGTGGGAGAGAGGTTTTATCTTTCGGAAGTAAATACTATCCCGGGCCTTACGGCAAACAGCCTTCTTCCGAAGGAAGCTAGAGCAGCAGGAATTGATTTTCCACAGTTAGTAGAGAAAATACTTGATTTTGCTTGGGAGAAGTTTTTAAAGAAAGGCTCTTATTCCTTGAGTGGTAGCCAGGACAATCAAGCCACTCAAGCAAAGTCCTAAAAAAATCAGGGGAAAAGCTTTTTTAAAAGGTATACCGAAGACGAAAGCTGCTACCGCACCGCTCCAGCCACCGGTCATAGGGAGGGGAATAGCTACAAACAAAATCAAGGCAAGTTCTTCGAAAATTTCAAACTTTCGACTGTGCTTTCTTCTTGTTCTTTCAAAAAGCCAGTTGAAGAAGGTGCGGAAGAAAGAAAAGTTTTTTGATAAAAAGAGGGAAAACGGTTCTAGGAAAAGCAGGAGGAAAATTACGGGAAGAGAATTTCCAAGTAGAGCCCAGGCGTAAGCCTCCCAGGTGGAAAGCTTGTACACGGTAAGAGCGATAGGTATTGAGCCTCGGAGCTCAGTAATGGGGAGGGTAGAAAGAAGAGCTACTAAAACACCTTTTTTTAGCCAAAGCGGAAGCATTTTACTCTTTTCTTAGAACACATTTGAAGAAATCCTCTTTGTAAAACTCGCACCACAAAAAACATCCTTAGGAAAAGAGCCTCATGAAAAGAGGAGCAAAGACTAGAGAAACTACTGACATGAGCTTAATAAGAATGTTCATGGAAGGACCGCTTGTATCTTTAAATGGATCTCCCACGGTGTCTCCTACTACAGCTGCTTTATGGGCTTCCGATCCTTTTCCTCCTAAGTTCCCTTTTTCAATATATTTCTTGGCGTTATCCCAAGCTCCACCAGCATTTGCCATCATCAGAGCAAGGAAAACTCCAGCTAAAATGGCACCTGCAAGGAGTCCTCCCAAAGCCTCTGGACCCAGAACTACTCCTACTAGAAGGGGAACGACAACAGCAGTTATGCCTGGAATAATCATTTCCTTTAAAGCAGCGCTTGTAGCAATGTCCACGCATTTTTCTGGATCCGGGTCTGCTTTTCCTTCTAAAAGACCTTTTATTTCTCTGAACTGCCGTCTCACTTCCTCTACCATTTTAAAGGCGGCTCTTCCTACTGCTTGCATGGTGAGAGCAGCAAAGAGGAAAGGCATTGCTCCTCCCAAAAGAAAACCGATCATCACAGTGTGAGAAGTGAGGTCAATACCTTCTTTTGCTAAACCCGTTACGCTGGCATATGCAGAGAGAAATCCAAGCGCTGTTAGAGCTGCCGAGCCAATAGCAAAACCCTTTCCAATAGCAGCTGTGGTGTTTCCTAAAGCATCTAGGTTGTCCGTGACCTTTCTTACATTTTCACCTAAACCCGCCATTTCTGCTATACCACCTGCATTATCTGCAATCGGTCCGTAGGCATCGACTGACATGGTGATGCCGATAGTGGAGAGCATTCCCACTCCAGCAATAGCGATTCCGTAAAGTCCAGCTAGACGGGAGGAGAGGTAAATTGCTGCACAGATAGCCATGACTGGGAGTACACTAGAAAGCATCCCTGTTGCCATTCCGGAGATAATGTTTGTAGCGGCTCCAGTTTTGGCGGATTTAGCAATTTCCACAATTGGAGAGCCGGAGGTGTAGTATTCGGCGATGTTTCCAATAAAAATTCCAACTAAAACTCCGGCTAAAACTACCCAGAAAATATTTGGGTTTAGGGAGAGCCAATTTAAGAGGAAGAAAGCCCCAGCGAGGGTAAGAATTGCTGCCAGGTAAGTAGCATATCCTAAAGCTTTTTGGGGATCCAGGTTTTCTAGAAGTTTGAAAAGGAGTATAGAAACAATGGAAGCAGCAGTGCCCAAGGTGATAAGGAGAAGAGGAAAGAGCATTAAATTCCATTTAGAACCCAAGGCAATAAGAGAAGCGGATGAGGCTACTGCAAAAGCGGCTACAGTGGCTCCCACATAGGATTCGAAGAGGTCAGCTCCCATTCCTGCTACATCGCCTACATTATCTCCCACATTATCCGCAATTACAGCTGGATTTCTGGGGTCATCTTCAGGGATGCCTGCTTCTACCTTTCCTACAAGGTCAGCTCCTACATCTGCAGATTTAGTGTAAATTCCTCCTCCTACTCTAGCAAAGAGGGCTATGGAGCTAGCTCCCATGGAGAATCCACTGATGATTTCCTCCGGCTTTGGGACACCGCCGAAGAGGAGGTAAAGGGTGCCCAGCCCCAAGGCTCCCATGCTGGCGATAGTGAGGCCCATTACTGCTCCTCCTCGGAAGGCAACTGCCAAAGCGGTGGCTTGACCCTCTCTTGCTCCTTCTGTGGTCCGAACGTTAGCTTGAGTAGCAGCTTTCATTCCTACAAAACCAGCGATCATTGAAGAAATGCCTCCGAAGATGAAAGCTGCAGCTGTGAACCAGTTGTTGAGGGCTACGCCAATCACTATAGCTACCACTAGGAGGAAGGGAAGGAGGGTGAGGTATTCTCTTCGTAAGAAAGCCATCGCTCCTCTAAAAATTAAGTTTGAGATGCGAACCATCTTCTCGTTTCCTTTAGGTCTCTTTTCAACCCAGAAATAAAGGTAGAAAGCGTAGAAAAGACCCAAAACAGCAACTCCAATAGCGGGTAATGCTAGCAAAGATGTCTCCATTTCAACCCTCCTCATCAAGTTTTTATAACGAGGGAAAGATATATCTTCTTTGAAAAACTGTCAAGTTTAAGAGCCCTTCTCTTTGTAGGGAAAGAAGGTGAAATTTACCAGGAAAGCACCTACGGAAGCGAGGAAGGGAAGGAGCCAAGCGTTTAAAGGCAGAGGATAGGCATGAAAGAAGGGAGAAATAAAAGTATAGGTAATAATGAGTTGTAAAGAAAGGGAAATGAAGAAAGAGAAATTTAAATACTTATTCTTAAAAGCTTCTCTTAAATCACTTTTGCCTATTCGGAAAAGGTAAGCATGAATGAGCTGAGAAAGGACAAGTGTGGAAAAGAGAATTGTTCTTCCTTCTTCCGGAGAAAAACCCATTTTAAAAGAGATAAAGAAGGAAAGGAGAGCAAAAAATGTGAGCACAAGACCCTGCTTAACTATTTTACCCAGCCCTTCTGGAGTAAGCACACCTTCATCTCTTTTCCGCGGTGGCCTTTCCATTAAGCCGGGGTCAGGCGGGTCCACTCCCAAAGCGAGGGCGGGAGCCCCATCAGTGATGAGATTAATCCATAAAATTTGAATAGGATAAAGAGGTAGAGGAAGGCCGAGAAGAATGGAGAGAAAGATCGTTCCCACCTCACTTATGTTGCAGGAGATGAGGAAATGAACGAATTTTTTAATGTTATTAAAGATAAGCCTTCCTTCCTCGACAGCTGCTACGATGGTAGCAAAATTATCATCCGCCAGCACCATTTCCGCTGCTTCTTTTGTCACATCAGTTCCTGTTTCCCCCATAGCAATTCCAATATCAGCTAGTTTTATGGCTGGAGCGTCGTTTATGCCGTCTCCTGTCATTGCCGTGATGTGTCCTTTTCCCTTTAGAGCTTTAACAATTCTTAGTTTGTCTTTGGGGTCCACACGCGCGTAAACCCTAATTTTTTCCACCAGCTTTTCAAATTCATCTTCCGGAATTTTTTGAAGGTCTTCTCCTGAGAGTACAAGACCTCCATTGAGAAGGCCTATTTCAGTAGCGATGGATTCAGCAGTTAATCTATGGTCTCCGGTAATCATAGAAACTTTTATTCCTGCTTCTTGACACTTCTTTAAGGCTTGGGGAACCTCTGGGCGGGGTGGGTCACTGAGAGCAAGAAGACCCAAGAAAAAAAGATCATTTTCTGCATCTTCCTGCGAGGCGGGAGGTTGATTCGTTTTTTTATAAGCCAGCGCTAGAACCCGATAACCTTTCATAGCTAAATCTTCAGCCGTTTTAAAAGCAGTTTTGGGAACTTTTCTGCAGTGAGCTGAAATTGATTCCAGAGCTCCTTTTGAAAGAGTGAAGAATTCATCGTTGCTCTTGTGAACTGTGGTCATCATTTTTCTCTCCGAGTCGAAAGGAAAAAGGTTAACCAGGGGATATTTTTTAAGAACCTTTTCTTTTTTATATCCTTGTTTTTCTGCTAGCTTTACGAGAGCAATTTCTGTGGGATCACCAACGAGTTTCCCTTCTCTTTCTCTAACTTCATTGCAGAGGAGGGAGGTTAAAATTAAAAAGTGGTATTGAGGGTCAGTTAAGAATTCTTTAAGTTCTTCCGGTTCTTTAAGGAGGTCTTTAAGGAAAATCTTTCTCACGGTCATCTCATTTAAAGTTAAGGTGCCAGTTTTATCTGTACAGATAAAAGTAGTTGAGCCCAATGTTTCTACTGCATGTAAGCGCCTGACAATAGCATTTCTCTTTGCCATTCTCTGAACACCTAAAGCGAGGGAAACTGTAATGGCAGCGGGAAGTCCTTCCGGAATTGCGGCTACGGCTAAACTCACACTGGTTAAAAACATTTCTACAGGCTGAAATTTTCTTAAGAAACCCAGTGGGAAGACGAGAGAAGCAATGCCAATGCAAATACCACCAAGTTTTGCTCCCAGCTTTTTTATCTCAATTTGCAGGGGAGTTTTCTCTTTTTCTTCTTGAATGAGGGAGGCAATTCCTCCCATTTGAGTATCCTTTCCCGTAGCTACAACAACAGCCTTTCCATTTCCCCTCACCACTACTGTTCCGGCAAAAACGAGAGGCTTCATATCGCCTAGAGGCACAATTTCTTTTTTTAAAGCAAGGGGATTTTTTCCCACCGGTTCTGATTCGCCAGTGAGAAGCGATTCGTCTATAGATAAAGAAAATGATTCAATAAGCCGAGCATCAGCGGCGATTACGTCCCCCGCTTCGAGCAATAAAATATCGCCAGGAACAAGCAGGGAAGAATCAAGAAGTATTTCTTTGCCCTCCCTTAAAACCTTTGCTTTGGGAGCAGCTAATTTTTTTAAAGCTTCAAGCGCTCTTTCTGCTTTTAACTCTTGGAAAAATCCGAGAAGGGCGTTGAGGAAAAGAATGGAGGATATGGCTATAGCGTCTATTAGCTCCTTTAGAACAATTCCCGAAAGCAAAGCAGCGATTATTAAAATCCACACAAGTATGTCGTTGAACTGGGAAAGAAAAAGAAGAAAAGGAGACTTTCTTTTTTCTTCTCGGATTACATTGAGTCCGTAAACACTTCTCCTTTTCTCTGCTTCCTCTTCGGTCAGTCCCAAGCTTTTATCTACCTTCAGCGTTTTAAGTGTTTCTTCAGGGGAAATGGTGTGCCAAGAAAGCTTTATCATGAAGTGAATGGTAAGAAAAGTGGGGGAAATAATCAAGCACTGTTTGACTTCTTATTCAGTATAAATCTATTATTTAGATTATGGAGGGTAACTTAAGTGATTTTTCGTTAGATGAGCTTATTGCTCTTCTGGGAAAGCAGAAGAAGAGCGGAGCACTTTCCCTAGAGGGAAAGGAAGCTAAAGCAGAAGTTGTTTTTGATGATGGCTGGATTACTTTAGTTTCTTTGAGGCCAAACCCTGTTCCTTTGGGAGTAAGAATAATGCGAGCTGGTATTGTGGAGAGAGAAGTAATAGATGAACTTTTAGAGGATCAAATACTGGGAGCAGAGAGGAAGCCCTTGGGGGAAATCTTGGTGGAAGGGGGGTATATCCAGCCTGAAGATTTAAGATGGCTTTTGAAGGAGCATGTCATGGAAACCCTCTTTGTCATTTCGCGGTGGAAAGATGCTTTTTTCAAGTTTGAGGAGAAAAAACTGGCTCTCAAAGTGGACAAGCTAGTGGGGTGGGAAGAGGCATTAGAGGAGTTGAAGAAGAGAGCTAACGAGTGGGATAAATTGAGAGACATATTTGCCTCTTTTGATTTAAGAGCTCGAGCCCGCGATCTCTCCATGAATGTGGAGGAGGTGAAGCTTTCTCCGCTCGAGTTCAATCTTTTAAAGTATCTGGACGGTTCTCGAACTGTTTACGACCTTGCTCGCCTAATGAACTGCACCGAGTTTGAGGTCTGCCGCTTATTAAACGAACTTTTAAAGAGATCCTTAGTAGAGGTTGAGGGAGAGGGGCTTCTATAATTTTCTTGACATTAAATCCAGGGAAAAGTATTATATCGCAGCGTTTTGGTGGTCTATATGAAGACATATATTGCCAAGAAAGAAGAGGTAAAAAGAGATTGGTGGTTGGTGGATGCTTCGGGCATTCCTTTAGGCCGCTTAGCAAGTCGGGTGGCTAAGCTGCTCATGGGCAAGCATAAACCTATCTATACTCCTCATGTCGATACAGGTGATTTTGTGGTAGTGGTGAATGCAGGGAAGATAAAGCTAACGGGGAAGAAGGCGGAGGAAAAATTTTACTACAGGCATACAGGCTATTTGGGTCACTTGAGGAAAATTCCCTATGGAAGGCTGCGTGCGGAAAGGCCAGATTTGATGGTGAAGCTAGCGGTAAAGGGAATGCTCCCTAAAAATCGTTTAGGGAGAAAAATGCTTAAAAAGTTAAAGGTTTATGCAGGAAGTGAGCATCCACACCAGCCGCAGAAACCTAAAGTTTGGGAGTGGATAAAATAATGGCAGATAAGGCGTCGGGAATGGTAGTTTATTATGGAACTGGACGAAGGAAGGAATCTGTGGCCAGGGTGAGAATTTATCCTGGCTCTGGACGCATAATTGTGAATGAGAAGGATGTTCGTGACTATTTTGGCGGGCGAGAAACTTATCACGCTCTTTTAAAAAGACCATTTGAAGTCACTGGTACTTGGGGCAAATACGATGTAAAAGCAAAGGTGGAAGGCGGTGGCTCTTCGGGGCAGGTGGGAGCTCTCGTTCACGGGGTGGCTAGAGCGTTGCTTGAGGTTGATGAAAGCTTTAAAAAACCTTTAAAAGAGGCAGGTCTTTTAACGCGGGACCCTCGCGAGAAAGAGCGTCGCAAATATGGGCTTAAAAAAGCTCGCAAAGCTCCTCAATGGTCGAAGAGGTAATTTTATTTCATCTAACTTCTTTTTAATATAATACCTTTGACTATGTTTTTTTATTTTTGAGAGAGTGATGAAAAAACTGTTTGGAACGGATGGGGTTAGAGGCGTTGCCAACTCGGAGCTTACACCAGAGATGGCTTTTGAGCTGGGAAGAGCTGGGGCTTACGTCCTTCATGAGAAGTTTCCTAATAAAAAAGTCATTTTAGTGGGAAAGGACACTAGAATATCGAGTGACCTTCTAGAACACGCTTTAATCTCAGGCATTTCCTCTGTTGGATTCGATGTTTTAAGGGTAGGTGTACTTCCCACACCAGGCATTGCTTATCTCACTCGGCATCTTAAAGCCTGTGGCGGTGTGGTTATCTCTGCCTCACACAATCCTCCTGAATATAACGGGATTAAGTTTTTCGATGCTTATGGCTTTAAGCTTTCGGAGAAGATGGAAAGAAGGATAGAGGCGACTTTAGGAGAAGTCCCGCTTAGACCTGTGGGGAGGAATATAGGTCGCATAAAAGAGCTCGGCAATCCTGTTGATATTTACGTCGATTATCTGGTCAATACAGTCATCGGTGGGTTAGAGAACTTTAGCATTGCCATAGACTGCGGGAATGGTGCTACCTATGAAGCTTCTCCGTTAGCCTTTCGCGAATTGGGAGCACGTGTGCTGGCAGTAAATACAAGTCCGGATGGATTTAATATAAATGTAGAATGCGGTTCCACTTATCCTCATGTCATCAAAGAAATTGTGGAGACTCATGACGTTGCTTTGGGCATTTCTCATGATGGAGATGGTGATCGGGTTATAGCAGTGGACGAGGAAGGAAAAATAGTGGATGGAGATACTATTTTAGCAATTGCAGCCCTTCACATGCAGAAAACGGGGGAATTACGCAACAACTTAGTAGTAGGTACAGTGATGAGCAACTTGGGTCTGGAAATTGCTTTGAAAGAAAGAGGGATAAAATTTATCCGCACGCCAGTAGGCGATAGATATGTGCTAGAAGCAATGAGGGAGCATGGAGCAGTTTTGGGAGGGGAGCAGTCTGGTCATATAATTTTTCTTTCTCATTCCACAACGGGAGATGGAATATTAACTGGTCTCCAGCTTCTTTCTGTGGTGAGAGATGAAGAGAAAGAACTTTCTCAGTTGAGAAAAGTTTTAAAACCTTATCCTCAGGTTTTGAAAAGCGTGAAGGTTAAGGATAAAAAAGGTGTAATGGAAAACCCTAAATTATTAAAGGTGATTTCGGAAGCGAAGAGGGAGTTAGGAGAGAAAGGGAGGATTTTAGTGCGTCCTTCCGGAACAGAGCCCCTTATAAGAGTGATGGTTGAAGCGGAAGAGGAAAAAATGGCTAACGAGGTAGTCGATTTTGTGGTAAAAATGATTGAGAAGGAGAAAAGGTAAAGTGTGCGGAATTGTGGGATATGTGGGCAAAAAAAAGAATGCCGTTTCAGTTCTTCTGGACGGTCTTCAAAGGCTGGAGTATAGAGGTTACGATTCAGCAGGAGTAGCTGTAATTTCAGGTGAAAAGATAGAGGTCACCAAAAGAAAAGGGTTTATTTCAGATCTTAAAAATGAAGCTCACAATTTAAGGTGTGAAGGAGGGGTAGGTATTGGCCACACTCGTTGGGCAACTCATGGACCTCCATCTCAGAAAAATGCTCATCCTCACCTAGATTGCAGGGGAGAAATCGCTTTAGTTCACAACGGGATTATTGAAAACTACCTTCAACTTAAAGAAGAACTTTTAAAAAAGGGGCATAAATTCACCTCCGAAACGGACACTGAAGTCATCTCTCATCTTATTGAAGAATATTACAACGGCGACCTTTTAAAAGCGGTTAGGAACGCGGTAAATTTTTTAGACGGCTCCTTTGCCATTGCTGTTATCAGTTCTCAAGAACCTGGAGTTTTAGTAGCGGCGAGGAAGGATAGTCCTCTCGTTCTCGGTATCGGGAAAGAGGAATTTATACTTGCATCGGACATTCCAGCCCTTCTTCCTTACACTCGCCAGGTGATAATTTTGGAGAATGGAGAGATTGCTAAAGTAGACAAAAGTTCCTATGAAATCTTTAGTTTTGAAGGGGAGGAAAAAAGGAAGGAAATTTTTGAGGTAACTTGGGATACAGAGGCAGCAGAAAAAGGTGGATATGAAGATTTCATGCTCAAGGAGATTTTTGAACAACCTAGGGCGGTAAAAGAAACAATTCGAGGGAGGATAGATAGTGATGGAAACATCCGCATTAAACTCGGTTTAAGTGCGGAAGAGGTGAGGAGCATACAGAAAGTTATCTTGGTGGCATGCGGAACTTCATATTATGCAGGACTTGTGGGGAAAAACTTAATCGAAAGGTGGGCAGAAATTCCTTCCGAAGTTGAGATTTCATCGGAGTTTCGGTATCGTGAGCCCATTTTCTCCCGAGAAACCTTGGTGGTGGCAATTACCCAGTCAGGTGAAACTGCAGATACTTTAGCTGGATTGAGATTAGCGCAGAGCGCAGGAGCTAATGTCATTGCGGTGACAAATGTGGTAGGCTCCACTGCTTCTCGGGAAGCGGATGGGGTCATTTATACTCACGCAGGTCCGGAAATTGGTGTGGCGGCCACAAAAACCTTGACTTCTCAAATGGCTGCTTTGTATTTATTCGCTCTTTATCTGGCTGAAAGGAAAGGAACTCTCAAAAAGGAAGAGATAAAAAAGTTTGCGAGGGAACTTTTAAATACCCCTGCTTTAATTGAAAAGGTTTTAAATAAGTCAAACGAAATCAAAGCACTTTCTCAAAAATTTTGTTCATATGAGAATTTCTTGTATTTGGGGAGGAGCTTGGGAGTTCCTGTGGCTTTGGAAGGAGCTTTGAAGCTTAAAGAAATTTCCTATATTCATGCTGAGGGATATCCTGCTGGAGAAATGAAGCATGGTCCAATCGCTTTGATTGATGAGAAGATGCCGGTTGTGGTGATTGCTACAGGAGGCAGGACATATGAAAAAATTTTGGGAAATATCGAAGAGGTTAAAGCGAGAAAAGGTATAGTTATTGCCATTGCTACGGAGGGAGATGAAAAGATAGAAAAAATTGCTGATTATGTTTTTTATATCCCTTCAGTTTCCGAAGAAATTATGCCTCTCTTAAGTGTAGTTCCGCTGCAGTTATTTGCTTACTACATAGCCAAAGAAAGAGGGTGTAATGTGGATCAACCTCGAAATTTGGCTAAGAGTGTCACTGTGGAGTGAAGTTCTATGTTGATAAAGGGTTTCGGTGTGGATATTGTTGAAATCGATAGAGTGGAAAAGGCTATGGAAAGAAGAAAGAAGTTTATTGGAAGAATATTTACGGAGAAGGAAGCGAAGTATTGCTCTCGCCGCCCCAAGCCAGCTGCTCATTTTGCTTTGAGATTTGCGGCCAAGGAAGCGGTGGCTAAAGCTTTGGGGACAGGAATTGGCTTAATCTCATGGAGAGACATAGAAGTTATCAATGAGAAAAAAGGCAAACCTAAGGTGATTTTGAAAGGGAAAGCGAAAGAAGTTGCAGCCAAGGAGGGAGTGGAGGAAATTTTTATCTCTCTTTCCTACACCCGGGGAAACGCCATAGCTTCAGCTATTGCTTTAGGAGAATCTGGTTTTAAAAGAAGAAAAAAGTGCTAAAATTAATCTGTGATAGAAATCACTGATTTACTTGAGGAGCTCATTACCCGCCCTACCCCTTCGGGAGAAGAAAGCAGACTCATTAGTTTTTTGGAGGGATTTTTAAAAGAAACTGGCTTTATCCTCAGAGAAGAAGAGGTTTTTCCAGAAAGGGCAAATCTCATTGGGGAGAGGGGGGAAGGAGGACCTCTCTTTTGTACACATGTAGATACCTTCTCTCCTTTAGACCATCCTCATCCGTACACTTTGAAATGGGAAGGAGAAGTTGTTTTCGGTCGAGGAGTTGTTGATGCCAAGGGACAAATAGCTGCTCTTCTAAAAGCTCTCTCTTTAACTGATTCTCCGTGTCAGGTTGCCTTTACTGTTGATGAGGAGAAAGGGGGGAAGGGCTCCGAAGCGTTAAATTTAAAACCACCCTTTGCGGTAGTGCTCGAGCCTACGGAACTAAATATCGCCGTGGCAGAGGCAGGTTCTTTGGAAGTTAAAGTTGAGGTTTGGGGAAAGGAGTCGCACATAGATTATCCTCAGGAGGGAGAAAATGCTATTCACAGAGTTTTTGAAATATTTGGAAAACTTAAACTCCTTCCTTTTATGCAGAAAAGACATAAGTTTTTTAAGAGAAGCTGGGCAAATATAGCTTTAATCAAGGGAGGGAAAGACGTGGGAGTTTTGCCTGAGGACTGTGAAGCTTTGATTGAGGCTTCCATTCTTCCAAGCGTGAAAACTTTTGAGGCAGTTTCTCAGGTGGAGAATCTTATGGTGCAAGAAGGAGTTTTTCATGAAATTCTGGATATTTCCCCTCCTTTTGAAATAAATCCTAATGAGAAAGTAGTGAGAAAGCTAATTGATGCAGGTAGTAAAATTTTATCAGCTAAGCCGAAGTTAGTGGGCTTTCCATCTTGGACGGATGCTCAGAATCTGGTGGCTAAAGGGATTCCTTCCGTAGTTTTTGGTGCCGGGTCTCTCTCTTCTGCTCATACAAAGGAAGAGAACGTTTCTCTTTCTGAACTTGAAATCCTCACCCAGATTCTGGTGGAGTTTTTAAGAGAGTAGAAATGTGGTGGCGAATTTTAAAAGGTCTTTTATACAGAGGGAAAGGGAGTTTCTTTCTCATTTTAATTTCTGCAACTTTAGGTTCCGCTCTTGTTGCTTCCTTAACCTCAGTTAGTCTGGGGATTTCTAGCAAGATTTCTCAAGAGTTGAGAAAGTACGGCGCAAATATTTTGGTAGAGGGGAAAGAAGAGAACTATCTTAATGAAGAGGATATATACAAGCTAAAAACTCAAATTTTCTGGCGGTACAATATAGTTAGCATCTCTCCTTTCCTATACTCTCTGGCAACTGTTTCAGGGGAAAAAGGGGATGCTCAAGTAGTAGTGGCAGGGACATGGTTTAATAAAAGATTCCCTACGCAGGAAAAGTTTTTTTCAGGAATAAAACAAACCAATCCATATCTTAAGGTGAGTGGGAAGTTTCCCCAAGATGGAGATTATCCAGAAGCAATTGTGGGAAAAGAAGTTGCTAAAAAAGTGGGTGCTTTCTCCGGGGAAAAGATTTTATTAAAAGTAGGAGAGAAGAAAGCATATGTTAAAGTGGTTGGAGTTATGGAGAGTGGAGGGTATGAAGATTCTCAAATTTACGTTCCTTTAGATTTTTGGCAGAAGCTTCTTTCTCTTCCCGGAAAAGTTTCTCGAGTTCTAGTCTCAGCAATTACCGTTCCTTTAGATGATTTTGGGAGACGTGATCCTAAGACTATGACGCGGAGGGAGTATGATAAGTGGTATTGTACGGCATACGTCACTTCCGTCTCTAAGCAGATTGAGGAGGCAATAGAAAATAGCCAAGCGAAGCCAATTTGGGGGATAGCGGAAGCAGAGGGGAAAGTTCTTCGGCAGCTCTCTTTTCTTATCTACCTTCTTGTTTTGCTTTCTCTTATTTCAGCTTCTCTTGCTGTTTCCACTACTTTAATGAGTAATGTTTTACGGAGGAGAAAAGAAATAGGTTTATTGAAGGCCTTGGGCAGCAAGCCTTCAAAAGTGGTTCAAATCTTTCTAGTTGAAGCAATTTTTTTAGGAATCTTAGCAGGAATTTTGGGTTTTTTTGGAGGTCATCTCCTCTCCAATTTTTTGGGAAGAAATATCTTCGGTTCTCCTTTTGAGTTCCGTTTTTATCTGCTCTTTCTCTCTTTATTTTCTTCTCTTCTCATCACTTTCTTCGGCTCTTATTTCCCCTTAAGGCAAGCGCTGAAAATTCCTGCAGGAGAGGTGATGCGGGCATGAAGCAAAAAAGATTTCTCTTCTTGTCACGGCTTTTAAAAGCCGTGATTAAAAATAGATTAGCTCGTTTTTTCCTTCTTTTAGCTGCTCTTTCTCTCTCAACTACTTTAGCTGTCTCTTTCGTAGCTATTTCCCTCGGGATGAAGGAAAGGATTGGTGAGAGTCTGCAAGTTTTTGGAGCTAATTTGATACTTCTTCCTCATTCAGAGAAAGTGGGGAGTGGAGGAATCTCACTAGGGGAGTATTCAACTTCTCTTCAAGCAGAAGAAGTGGAAGAACTTTTAAAGAAGGTTCCTTCCGTAAAAGAGTTTTTTCCTCGGTGGGAGAGAAAGATATTTATCAAAGGGAAGAAGGTTCTTGTTTTAGGAATGAAGAGGGAAGAGATGGAGAAAGCAAGGTGGAAGATTAAAGGAAACATTCCTTTAAGGGGCGAAGTGATGTTGGGGAGAGATTTGGCTCAATATGTAGGCAAAAAAATAGGTGAAGAAATAGATGTGTTTGGCAGAAGGAGAATCTCCGGCGTTGTAGAAACGGGAGGTGAAGAAGATAAAGCTATAATCATTCCTTTTTCTGAGGTTTCGAGGGGAGAAGTTAGTTATTGTCTTTTAAGGGTAGCTCCAGGAAGAACAGGAGAGGTTGAGAAAAAAATTAAGGCTCTCTCTTCCCAAGTTGAGGTAAAAACTTTGAGGAAAGTGGCTCAAGCTGAAGAAAGCCTTTTAAAAAAGATTACAAATCTCATCTTGATAGTGGCTACAGGAGTCGCACTTGCTTCTGCCATTGCGGTAGGTAACACTTTGAATTTGATGGTTTTGGAGCGAAGGGAAGAAATCGGAGTTTTAAAAGCACTCGGAGCTACTCCTTCCTTTATTTCTTTTTACTTCTTTCTAGAGGCGTTTTTGATTGCTCTTCTCAGTGGGTTTGTGGGATTAATATTGGGAGGCGGGGTAGCAGAAGCAATAGCTTTGGCCGTCTTTGAAAAGTGGATTTCCATACCCTGGCAGACAATTCCAGTTTCTCTGGGACTTTCTTTGGGAATCGTTCTTCTCTCATCTTTAATTCCTCTCTATCAGGCTTCCAAAGTGGAAGCTCAAGCAATATTAAAAGGACTATAAAGGGGGAGAAATGGGAAAAATTAAGATTTTATCCACCATCAAGTTTTTTTTAGGAGTCTTAATAGCTATTACTCCTTATTATATCTTTCCTGTTTGTGAGTTTTATGGAAAGATGATAAAGACTGAAGGAGGGGGGTATGTTCCTATGGTATGTACCTATACAGCAAAAACTGAACTGATTTTGGGTATTTTAATATCTCTTCTTTCTCTCTTTCTCTTTTTTTCTTCCCAAAAAGAAAGCCAAATTTACCTCTCCTTTACCCTTCTAGCTCTCTTTTCCTTTTCCCTCTTTGTACCCACCTATTTAATTGGAGTGTGCAAAGGCCCCACTATGCCTTGCCGCTTGGGAACTCTGCCTGCCCTTCTTCTTTTAGGTGGGGTAGGGATTTTGCTTTCTATTTTAATCCTTTTTTCTCTTTTAATAGAAAGATAAATGGGAAAATTAAGACTTTTATTGAAAGACCTTTTTCACTTGCCTGAAGTTTCTCTCGCAATTTTTTTCGCAGTTTCTTTAGCTGTTTCTTCTCTCTTTTTTTCACTCCTCTTTTTTAAGGGAGTAAACTCGGGGATTAAAACAGGTCTTTCCCGCCTTGGAGCAGATTTAGTGGTTGTTCCCAAAGGGAAAGGAAGTAATTTTCAAGAAACACTGATTTCGGGAAAGCCCAACCTTTTTTATTTCTCGGATATTTCTAAGGAACTTCTAAAGATTAATGGAGTGGAAAAAGCTTCTCCAGAACTTTTCATTAAATCAGTGCCTGCTTCTTGTTGTACAGAAGGAAACGTTTTTCTGATATCTATAGATCCTGAAACAGACTTTATTATCTCTCCCTGGATCTTTAAAGGAGAGAAAAGCCTTAAGGGTGATGAAGTAATAACGGGTTTCAATGTGAAAAGGCCAGTAGGTCTTCATCTTTTCTTTTACAATCATCGATATAAAGTGGTGGCGAATTTACAGGAGACTGGATGGGGGTTTTTCGATAATGGGGTTTTTCTTCCCCTGGAAACAGCTTACAAAATGGCTGCTGAGAGTTTAAGGAGAGAAGATACTCGCAATCTTTATCTTTCCCCACCCCAGGTCTCAGCTATTTTTCTCAGAGTTAATGACCCACCTCAAGTTAAGGAAGAAATAGAAAAAAGATATAACTATGTGGAGGTTGTGGAGATGTCTGCTCTTCTTCCCAAGGTAAGACAAAATTTCTCTTCTTTATCAAGGGGGCTCTTTGTGGTGAGCGGTCTTTTGTGGATGATAGTAGTGGTTTTGGTGGGTGCACTCTTTTATTTAATGGGAGAAAGGAGAAAAAGGGAGATGGCTCTTTTCAGGGCTATCGGAGGAACAAAAAAGACATTATTTAAAATAGTCTTATTTGAAGCTATTTTCCTTTCATTGGGAGGAGGAATAGTTGGCATTCTTTTGGGAGCGTTGATTTCTTTTCTTTTTCGAACTTACTTAATAGTTGTACTAAAGACTCCTTTTCTTTTTCCTTCTTCTTTGGAATCACTCCCTCTCGCTTTTTTAGTGTTACTCTTCTCTGTTTTAGCGGCTAGCTTAGCCTCTCTTTATCCTGCATCTTTCATCTCTAGCAAGGAGCCTCAGGATGGGCTTAGGGGTTAAAGAGTTAATCTTGGAAGAAATTACTCATATTTATGAAGGAAAGCGGGAAGAAGTAGAAGCTTTAAGCGAAGTAAGCCTCAGAGCTAAAAGGGGTGAGATATTAACCATTATGGGACCTTCTGGAAGCGGAAAGACCACTCTTCTTTCCATTATGGGCGGACTTTTAAAACCCACCCAAGGACATGTCTTTTATGATACCACTTACATCTGGGGTTTAAGTGATGATGAATTATCACAAATACGCGCTTTAGAAATTGGCTTTGTCTTTCAGACATCGGACTTAATATCCACTCTCAATTTGCTTGAGAACGTGGCGCTTCCTGCTCTCTTAGCTGGATTTTCCAAAGAAGAATCTTTTCTGAGAGCAGAAATGATACTAGAAAGGTTAGGTCTTCAAGAAAGAAAGTTTTTCTACCCTTACCAACTTTCTGGAGGGGAAAAAAGAAGAGGAGCTTTGGCGAGGTCACTAATTAATTCTCCCTCTTTCATTTTAGCTGATGAACCCACAGGCGATCTTGATATCGATTCCTCTAAAATAGTCGCAACTGAACTTGCTAAATTGAAAAATGAAGGGAAGGGGTTGGTGGTTGTAACTCATGATCCTGAGTTGGCATCCATGGGAGATAAGCAGTATCTTATAAAGCACGGGAGGCTATTTGAGAAAAAATAGCTTTATCAGTTTAAAGAAGGTTACAAAGTATTACGGTGAAACGGGAGCACTAAAAGGGGTAAAGCTTTCAGTAAAAAAAGGAGAGTGGTTAACAGTTATGGGACCTTCTGGAAGCGGAAAGACCACTCTTCTTTCCATTATAGGTGGTTTAGTGAAACCTACTGAGGGTGAGGTTTGGGTAGATGGTGAAAACATCACAGAATTTTCTGAAAAGGAGTTAGCCCGATTCAGGCGAGAGAAAGTTGGTTTTATCTTTCAGCAACATCATTTAATTCCCTATCTCACAGCAGTGGAGAATGTGATGATGGCGCAGTTTCTTCACAGTCTTCCCGATGAGAGAGAAGCTATGGAAGCTCTGAGGAGAGTTGGTTTGGAACATCGGCTGCGGCACCTTCCTTCTCAGCTTTCCGGTGGCGAGCAGCAGAGAGTGGGAATTGCCAGAGCGTTGATAAATTCCCCCTTACTTCTTCTAGCGGATGAGCCTACCGGGAATTTAGACAGGGAAAATGCTCGGATTGTCTTGGATATGCTTAGAAGATTAAAAAAGGAGGAAAATTTCACTGTAGTTGTGGTTACTCATGACCCTTGGGTAGCAAAGTGGGGAGAGAGAACAGTTCTTTTGGAGGATGGGAAGATAGTGGGGGAAAAGAAGGGGCGGAGAGGTGCTCGACGCATTTAATCTCGCCTTTTGGAGAGGTATTGAGTTAACTCTCATTCTCTTACCTTTAGCTTTCTTAGCTAGAGAGAGAAAAATTTTATTTCAGCTTCTTTCACTCTTGGGGTTTTTCTTAGGTTTTTCCCTTTTTCACCTTCCTTTTCTGCAAAGATTTTCTTTAAAGATTTGGATACTGAAAGGAGAGATGCTTTTTGCTGGTTCTTTTCTCATATTGGCGGTAATTTCAGCTTTGGGCTTGGAAGAGCTCGTAAAAAAGAATGCCTTATTTAAACTGATTTTTCTTTCTATTTTATCTTTTTTCCTTTTTCCTCTGGAGGGATTAGAACTTTCCAACCAGCTTAATCAAATAGCTTTCTTAAAGGAAAGCTACCTTCCTTATCTTTTTGCTTTATTAGGAGGAATTTCTTCCTTCATTTTCTATCTTCTTTTTAAAAAAGCTTTTAATTTTCTTCCTGAGAAGATTTTTTCTCTCTGGAACTTTTTCCTTTTTTGTGTGGGAGTTAAGTTTATTTGGGAGCCCTTTGTTATTCCTTCCCTCGAACTCCTCGTAGCTCGAATAACTCACGATTTCGTTCATTATCTTGTAGTTTTCCTTCTTACTCCAGACCATCCTTATCTTACTATCTCTTTTTGGAATTTGATCGCCCTTCTTTTCCGCAAAACCACCAGTTTAGTTTTAAATATCGCTACCTTTTTCTTTCTCTCAATTTTTCTCATCACTTACACTATCACTCGCCCCTTTCCTCAACTTCCTGGCTTTAAAGCTCCTCAACGGAGGAAAGTTTGGGCAGAGATTAAGAAGGAAAGGTGGCTTCAGTCTATCCCGGTGTTCATTTCCATCTTAATCTTTTTTACCTTCGCTTTTCAGGCTTATGCTTCAGAGACATCTCTTTATGAACCCACGCTTGAACCGTTAACGGTCTCAGATAAAGAGGGAAAAATAAAGGTGGAGGAGTTAAACGATGGACGTCTTCATAAGTACTTAATTACAAAAGAAGATGAAGAAATAAGAATAATTGCCATAAAGAAATCAGATGACTCATATGCAGTTTGCCTTGATGTTTGTTTGATTTGTCCTCCGGATGGATATGCTCAACTTCAGAAAGACCTTTTTTGTCTTTATTGTGGCACCCCCATTCCCCTAAATACAGTTGGAGAACCTGGCGGATGCAATCCAGTTCCCCTTTCTTTTAAAAAAGAAAAAGGAACCCTTTCTTTCGATGTAGAAAAAGCAATTGAGACTTGGAAGGAGGTGAATAAGGGGAAATGAAAAAAAAGATCACCTCCTTTTTTACCTCTCCCTATCTCACCATTTTCCTTTTTGCCTTAGGCTTTTTTCCTTACCTGGCATACTTAGTGGTTAAGAGTGAAGAGGCTGTCACAATTTCCTTGGGAATTGAAATTCTTTTAGGAGGAACAGACATTCCCTCGTTTATCGCTAAAAACATATTTGCTCGCTTTTATTTTTTCTTTTTCCTATTTCACCTTTTCGCTCGTTTATATGTTGGTTGGAAAAAAGATTTCTCCCCTCCTCAGCCTAGCAAAATAAATTCAGATTATATTATTACCACTTCTCTTCTTTATTCAGTGGTGATACCTGGAAAGGGGTGGAGGGGGAAAGTCCACTCTTTTTTGAAGGGTTTTTCTTTTGGGGAGGAGGGAAATAAGGTTATTGCTTGGAGGCGGAAATCTTCCTTATTTAAAAGAAGTTGGCAGCTCGGTTTGCTCATATTTCTTTTTGGTTTCTTATTAAGCATTTTGAGCAGGGAAGCAGGTTTTTTAAAAATTGGAGAAGGCGAGATTGTAGAGAAGACTTCTCTGCTTTCTGTATATCGGTATGACTGGCTTTTTCCAGAAAAAAAAGTTTCTCTTCCCCTTCCTTTTCAGCGAGTCATGCTTCAGGAGGTAAATCCTGCTCTTGATGAGAATCTTTCTCCACAAGGAGGTTTAATAATAGAGAGACCAGTTTCAGCAAGTTTGCTTTATGAAACGGAGGGAGAAGAGGGGAAGTTTGAGGTAGGGGTTTACCCTCCCAAAATATTTAAAGGCTATGTCTTTCTCATTTCTGAGTTTGGACTTGGACCGCGTCTTTACATAGAAAG
>Ga0180901_1175_pt1 | contig 30916 bp, 31 predicted proteins | sample Deesub1362A_J573_FD_124299 | JGI IMG/M metagenome (GOLD analysis project Ga0180901, IMG submission 124299) | Unclassified bacterium JdFR-66
AAGTTTCTCTTCTTGCTCTCCTCTTCTTTACTCATTCTAAGATATCTCCTGCTCCAAGCAATACAATCACCGCAGTGCAAACACTGTCGCTTCCCGTAGCACTCTGTATTGTAATACCCAACTGGATCTTTCTTCAATCTACTTCAAATTATAATTTTTTATTTATTATTTTGCCAATTTTAACACTATAAAATTTTTCTCGACTTGAGAGTGCTTATCTGAAGTGCTATTATTTATTTCCTATGAAGAAGTTAGTGGCAGCATTAACTGTTCTCTGCATATTCTCCACTATATTTCCAGCTTACGCAAATCCACCCACTTCTACTGTTCCCACTTCCACTACTATTGAAGAAAAGACCAAAGAAATTGAGGAGCTTAAAAGAGAGTTAACTTCCCTGGAAAAAGAAATAGAAGATTTAAATGGACGTAAGATTTCTTTGAAAAACTGGGTTGAAGTGTACACCGCTCGTGTTGCTGAAGTTAGCCTTGAAGTGGAAGCAGCTAATGAGGCTCTTGAGAGGCAGGAAAAAATCATTGCAGAAAGAATAAGAAATATCTATAAGCTTGGAGAGAGAAGGTATTTGGAAGTTCTCCTCGGTTCAAAAACATTCCTAGAACTTTTGGAAAATATTGTATTTTTACCTCGTATTGTGGAGCAGGATAAAAAAGTTTTAGAGAAACTTAAAGAGCGGAAGAAAGAAGTTGAAAAAAAGAAACGAAAACTTGAGGAAATCAGAGATACTCAAAGTCATCTTCTGGTAGAGTATCAGAAAACCTTGAACGAGCTTTTGGATAAAAGAAATAGGTTAAATGAACTTTTGTCTCAGGCGAGCGATGAGTTGAGACTTCTCATCGAGGAAGAGCAGAGAAGATATCAAGAATCATTTAAATCAGCTCAAGAAAATAGCTATTTAGGAGAGGTCAATACGGCAGTAGCATTTGTGGAGCCATACTCCGGACAAGCTTTCCTCACCAGCGAGCGCTTTCCTAAAAGATTCAGAGCAACGGGAGAAGTTTATACTCTTGTAACAAGCTGGTATGGGCCTGGCTTTCATGGAAGAACAACTTCAAGCGGTGAGATTTTTAACCAGGAAGATTTCACCTGTGCTCATCCCACTTTCCCCTTCGGCACTTACCTAGCAATTACATATAAAGGCAAGTCAATTATAGTGAAGGTCAACGATCGCGGTCCATTCATTCCCGGAAGGAGCTTGGATTTATCTAAAAAAGCAGCAGAAACTCTAGGAATTTTAAGTTCAGGAGTGGCAACAGTAAAAGTTGAAATTGTTGAACCCATACCTTAATGTCCCGAAATAGCTTTTTTTGCTTTTTCCAGTTGTTTCCTTGTTCCCAGAATAATTAACCTGTCTCCGACTTCCAACTTCATATCCGGAGAAGGATTAGTAATGATTTCCTCAGCCCTTTTGACTGCCAGCACCAAAGCACCTGTCTTTTCCCTAATGCCTGCTTCATTGATTTTAAGACCAGCCATTTTAGACCTGGAGGAAATGTAGGCTTCATCTAGTTCAAATTCTCCTCCTTCATAAATCGTTAAGCAATCAATATATTCACAAACAAAAGGCTTTAAAAGTAGATTTGCCAGTCTTTTTCCTCCAATAATGTTAGGCGAAATAACTTGATTTGCCCCTGCGCGCTTTAATCTCTCCTCTCCTTCTTCACTATTTGCTCTGGCCACAATGAAAAGGTCTTTATTTATCTCCTTTGCTGTCAGAACCACAAAAACGTTGTCCGCGTCTGTATCTACAGCAGCAGCAAGCCCCCTTGCTCTTTCAATACCTGCTTCTAATAAGACTTCTTCACTTGAGGCATCACCAAGCAAACAGATAAATCCATCCTTCTCACAAAGAGAAACTCTCTCTTCACTGTTTTCAATAACTACACATTCCTCTCCCCTATTCCTCAGTTCCTTAGCAATTTCCCTTCCTACCCTTCCATAACCGCAAACTATTATGTGATTCCGCAAGCGAGAAATTTTCTTCCTTTTTCTTCTCTCTTCAAGTTTACCTTCCAAAACTCCCTCCAATATGAGCTCAACTGCTGCTCCTAAAGTATAAAACAAAACACCAACTCCAGCTATAATCAGTGAGATAGTAAAGATTTTTCCTGCGTTTGAGAGTTTTTTTACCTCTCCAAATCCTACTGTGGAAATGGTGATCACCGTCATATAAAGAGCATTTAAAAAATCGATGTTTTCTAAGAGGACGTAGCCGGTTGCTCCAATTACAATGACAAGAATAAGAAAAAAAGCTCCCCTTACAAGTCTATGGATTGGCATTATCCCAAATAAACTTTCTCTTTAGGAATAGCTATGCACGATAAATTTCTAAACTTTTCTTCATAATCTAAGCCGTAACCGATAACAAAAACATCAGGTATGTCAAAGCCTACGTATTTTAGAGAAATTTTTGCAATCCTTCGAGCAGGACGGTTAAGCAGAGTGCAAACTTCAAGAGAAGCAGGATTCCTCGCCTCTAAGTTTCTGCAAAGGTATGCTAGCGTTAATCCTGTATCCACAATGTCTTCAACTACTAAAACATCTTTCCCTTCAATGCTTTCTTCTAAGTCCTTAACCAGCCTCACCACTCCTTTTTCCCCAGGTTTATATCTGCTGATAGCAATAAAGTCTATGGTGAGTGGCAGATTAATGTTCCTCGCTAAATCAGTGAGGAAAAAAACTGCTCCTCTCAAAACCCCCACTAACACAAGGTCTCTACCCTTATAGTCACGGTTAATCTCCTCTGCAAGTTCCCGTACTCTTCTTTGTAAATCACTCTTTTTTATGAGAATCCTCTCCACATCTTTCTTCATCTTTTTCTTTCAGCGCCTCCTTCCCCACAAGTTCTTTGCTTTTTTTATGCAACCCATACTTTAAAAGGAGTTTTTTAAAGTCTTTCTGATAAAAAACTTTTATATTAATGTGAGGGTAGAGTTCTTTTAATTTTCGAACTTTTCTGTTCTTCCGTGTTACTAGTTTTTGGTTCATTGTTGTGAGTTCTATATAAAGATCAAATTCAGGAAGGTAAAAATCTGGAGTGAAGCTTTCTGTAACGTTCCCTTCTTCGTCCCAGGAAATGGGAAAAGCTGTAGGCTCATACTCCCATTCAATCCCATAATAATCCAGAATCTCAGCGCATACTTTTTCGCTAGGATGAGCAAATTTTATCTTATCAGCTTTGTGAGATTTTACTTTTTCTTCCACCTAGCTCATCATGCTTTCTTTTTATGCTATTATAGCAAAGGGATTTAACATAATATAAATAAAAATGAGCTGGGAAATTTGTTTGCTTCATGCAGTTATAGGTATTTTAAGTTACGTTTTTCTTTTTATGGGTTCCTTGGGAGGAGTTTCTTATCTCATTGTTTTCCGCTTGCCAAAGGTGAAGGAAGTTCCAGAGTTTTTAGACGTAGCTCAAAAAGTAAGGCTCTCCTTTAATCTCTTTTATTTTCTTTCAAGCTTCGTCCTTTTGACTCTCTCACTTCCCTTGGGATTGATTAGCTCTTGGAGAAACTGGAATGTGCTGGCTGAACCTAAGCTTTACTCTTCAATCCTCTTGTGGTTAGTACTTTTTGTAGGTCTTCTCGTTATCTTGATTAAGAAAAGGAGAAAAGAAGATGTGGGGAAAATAGCTGCCTGGGCAAGTATCGTTGCTTTCTTATTTGCTCTCTTTAATCTCCTGGTGGGAAATTTTATCTTTGGGGGAAATCACCAGTTCTTGTGATTCCATTTCCTCTAAAAGTGATTGGAAAAAATTTTTCCAATGCGTTCCCCGCCAATAAATACGGTGGCAAGATGGACACTCCCCAAAGAGTTTTTGAGTTTTATAAACGTAAGGAGGAACTCTCTCTCTTATTTCTTCCCTTTTTCTTTTAACCAAGCGAACGTTACAGATAGTGCAGTAGGGAATTTCCTTTTTTGAAAGATGAAACTCGTTCACAACTTCTTTTAGCTGTTTTAAAACATCGTCACTTTGAATGTAATAGCTTTTTATACGACCGCTCTTTACCACTCTTCTTCTCACTATTCCTGTGTCACGGGTAAGAAGAATTCTGTTTTCCCTCAATGCTCGACTTATGAGAAGATCATCATCTTCCTTTGTAAAAAGAGCGTCATAACCAAGAAAACGGAGGTACTTAGCAAGCCTTCCCAACATATGATCGAGTAAAAATTGAGGACTTTTAGACAAGTTCACTGAAGTGCTTTTCCAAAGCCTTCTTAAGTAGAAGTCTTTCAAGCTCGTTCAAGGATTTTAAAAGCTTTTCTAGTAAATCTTTAGCTCTTCTTTTGCCTTCAGGGTTCTTCTGTCTTACAAGAGGCAAAACTATCTGCTCCATAAAAGCCATTTCCCTCTCCACAAAGTTTGAATGCATTCGTAAATGTCTAGGCTCAATTCCATATCCGGATAGTTCAGCCGCCAGCCTGATAATTTGATAATCCAAACTCTTATAGCATTTCCCTTCAGGGGAATCTTCGCTTTCAATGAGCTCATATAACTCCAACTCCTGCAAAAACTCCGGTGAAACTTTTATCTCCTCACAAACTTCCTCTTCTGTGACCGGCCCTTCTTTTTTCTCAGCCTCTTCTTCCAATAAAGGTAGCTCCTCTTCCGCAAAACCTTTCAATTTCTCTTTTATCACATTTAAAGGTAGGTATCTTTCTTTCTGAAGCTTTAAAATAAGCTCTAGTCTTTCTACATCTTTCTTCCTGAACTGGCGGTAACCTGATCTTGACCTTCGCGGCTTTATAAGCCCCTGGCTCTCTAAAAAGCGCACTTTACTCACTGTAAGGTCAGGGAACTTCTCTTTTAAGCTATCCACAACCTCACTTATAGTCATGTGCTTTTTCATCTTTCACCACCTTTCGGGAAGAAAAAAGACTAGTTTAAACTTGCCAACTTGAATTTCATCACCATTTTTCAAACTCGCTTTTTCAATACGGACACCATTAAGATAAGTTCCATTGAGGCTTCCTAAATCTTCTAGAAAAGCTTCATTCCCTTTAATTTGAATTCGAGCATGACGTCTTGAGACAGTGATATCGTTAAGGAATATATCGGAAGCTGGATCTCTACCTAGTAGGATGTCTCCCTTCTCCAAAGTAAATCGGGAACCGGCAGAAGGACCTCTTTTCACCGCGATTGTGGGAACTTTTGACTCCTCGGGTTCAATTTCAACCTCTTGAGCTTCAATGTCTTCCGAAGTCAAAATCATAGTATCTTCTTCAATTTTCCTGCCACAAGTAGGGCATTTTTTAAGACCTTCTTTTACTACACCCTTACAGTAAGGGCAGAGCATTCTTACTCTCCACTTTCAAAAAACTGAAAATCCTTTATAAACGCTTGACTTATCTTCTCCTCAACTGCAGAAATTATTTCACTATTTTCAATTACTTTTTTCACTCTTTCCTCAGAAAGCCGATTTTTTACATACGGGTCTTTAAGAATTGATGAAAGCCTCCTTCCATTCTTCAACTCCCTAACAATATAATTTACCACTCTCTCTTCAACAATATCTAAACTTAACTCACTTAACAGCTCATTGATGATCTTTTTTAGTCTTGATTCTGGCATCTCTCCTCCTTCTAGTTTAACTTTAAAGTTTAAGTTAATCAACTAAAACCCTTTGGAAAGGATTTTTGAAATTTTTTCGACCAGTTCTTTAACATCTTTTGATTCAATTATTTCTGGTTGATTCTCCTTTCTCCTCATTATTTCCTCGTTTAGCACGTCTATCCAGCCATGCAAAATTCTGCGTCTGTAAGAAATAATCTTTTCCCATCTCAACAACTTAGTAAGGTTATCGGAAAGTTCGCTGTTGCTTAATGAAGTGGGCTCTTTTAACTGAGAAAGCTCCTTTTCGATTTTAGAAAGGTCTTCTTTTCTCTCTAGAGAAGGAGAAATCATCACCCCTTCAACAGCACTTTCTAAAGCTTCTATTACTTCATCATCTGTAAATGAAATCCTTTTCTCTTTAATCCTTTCAGTTAACTCCTTCTTTAAAGAATCGATTGCCTTGTGGACCCTGCGTCTGAGAGCAGAAACTTCTGCCTCCTCAGCCTGAAGTGCATCAAATATTTTTTTTAATTCTTCAAAACTTTTCTGAGAAAGATTTAAAATGTCCTTTTCATCAATCATTTTTTTCACATTCCTTTAACTTAAAATTGATTTTACCAAGTTTATCAAAAAACCCCATACGCTTTTGTAAAAACTAGTTGCCTTTCTTAAAAAGCTCTTTCCTTTTACATTCTCCGACGAAAGGATATCAGCTTCCGCTAGCTTCTCATTACCTACTCTTACTACTAATTTTCCCACTCTTTCCCCTCTCTTCAAGGGAAATTTGACAGAAGTGTCCACCTGAACATCAACAACTGGTGGCTCATTCTTATTGTAAACTATAAGGACATCTTTTTCACAGATTGCTTCAAAACTTTTTTGAGCATCTGCTAGAAAAATCTTGGCTACAGGCTCTCCCTTTTTTGCCACTCTCTTCCTTATCACATGAGAAAGCCCATAATCGAGAAGCAACTCCGTATCTCTATAACAATCTTCACTTGTAGGAGCCCCTAAAACTACCGCTAAAAGTTCGATGTTCCCTTTTTGAGAAAGAGAGACAAGGCAGTGGCCTGCCTTACTGGTATAGCCTGTTTTCACTCCTTTAACGTCACTCCTTTTAAAAAGCAACTTGTTGTGATTTTCCAAATGACGCGGATAAGGCTCTCCGGGCCAAGGAATATTTTTTTCCCTCGTGGAAACAATCTGCCTAAAAATATTGTTTTTCAAAGCCTCCCTTGTTATCAGAGCTAGATCGTAAGCTGTAGTGTAATGGCTGCTTCCATCTAGACCATGACTATTTGCAAAATGTGTGTTTAAAGCTCCAATTTCAGCCGCTCTTGTGTTCATTCTTTTTACGAAATTCTTTTCACTTCCTGCTGAAGCTTCAGCCAGTGCTACAGCCGCATCGTTGCCTGACCTCAAAAGAAGCCCGTAGAGAAGGTTTTCCACAGTAATAGTTTCTCCTTCTGTAAGGTAAATTTCCGCTTCTCCTATCTCTGTAGCTTTCTTGCTTACTTTTACCACCTTGTCTACGGGAAGGGTCTCTAAAGCAATCAAAGCTGTCATTATCTTGGTAGTGCTAGCCATAGGCCTTTTAACGTTACTGTTCTTCTCCCAAATTACTTTCCCTGCCTCCAGCTCCATTAATATTGCTGAGGGAGCACTAATTTTAATTTCTTCACTGAAAGCAGGAAAAGAAAGATTTATGACAAGGAGAGTAACTAGCAGTATGAGAAAAATTGCCTTTTTCATTCAATCACCAGATTGTCATTTTCAATCTGTTTAAGAACATAATCTCTTATTTCTCGAGGTGATGGAGTTTCTTTAACTTTTTTGCCCTCCTCCATCCAAGTAGAAAGGAGAGGGGACATCTCTTGATTACAGGAGGGACAGCGTGGAAGCGTTGAGCCATGAGGTGTAACTACATCTTTAAAGCATTCCCAGCACCGATAAAGCTGCTTTTCTCCTGAACGCTTTCCTCTTTTTGCAACAGGCTCTCCGTCTATTTCAATTAAATCAAAAGAGAAATCAACTACAGGAGCGTTACTAATGGCAGTTCCCACACCATAGGCGTCTGCGTAGGGATTGAGTTCTTTAATGACCTTCTCATCAACTCCTCCACTCACAAAAATAGAAACATCATTAAAGTTTCGTAAATCAAGTTCCCAACGCACTTCTTCCAGAATTTTAAGCATATTCCCCCTTCTTGAACTGGGAGTATCCAAGCGAACTCCGAAAATTTTCTCACCTAAAGCTTTAGCTGCCTTAATTGCTCCAAATTTTTCATCGCTAAATGTATCTATGAGACAGATTCTCTTTATATTTTCAGAAAGAATTTCGTCAAATGCTCGAAAGGCTTTTTCTTCATCTCTCATGCAAAGGATGAAAGAATGTGACATCGTACCAATGGGTTCTTCTCCAATAAGCATTGCACTTTCAACAGCTGCCACCCCATCGCACCCACCTATAAAGGCATTCCTTTCAATCATAGGAGCAATAGCAGGATGCATCCTTCTAGCCCCAAAACTGTAAACTCCTCTTCCCTCTGCCGCCTTTTTACATCTTGCAGCCTTTGTAGTAACGCCTGAAGATTGGCACAGAAAGCCAAGGAATGACGTTTCATAAACTGCAAATTCAAGATATCTACCTTCGATAGTAAGCACCGGTTCACCAGCAAAAAAGATTGTTCCTTCAGGAATAGACTTAACTTTTACTTTAATACCTTCCATTAAATTCAAAAGCTCTTCGAGACCAGCAAAAACTGCCCATCTCCAATCTTCAGGAAGAGTGTTTGCCCTTATCTCCCCTTTAACCAGGGGATTTATTCCCTTTTCTTTTAAAACATGGGCTACTCTTTGAAAATAAACATCAGTAACCTTTCCTTCTTTTATTTCTTTTTCTGTAGCCACATAAAAAAGCCTGTCCCCTATCATTATCCCTCCTTACGAAAAGTTTTTTCGTAAACCCCAACACCCGAAGGTATTTCAACTGGCTCTCCATTTAACTCTATTTCTACAGATTGTGGACTTCCCACTCTCACAGTGATGGTCTCTGTTGCTTCCCACTCCTTGGTTTCCCCCTCAACCAGGATACCTTCAAACACCTTCTCCCCATCAGTTATAACTCTTAGCCAGCATTTCGCTCCCACAGTATTTACTGAAAGTCTCAATTTTTCCCCAGCTACCGGAGTATAAGTTGTAGGAATAGCCTCAGTAGCTTCTTCTACAGCACTCTCTATTGCTTCTTCAGTAGGAGTAGTTTCTGCTGGAGTTGTTTCCAAAGAAGGCGTTTTTTGTATCTCCTTTTCGATAGATATTTCCTCTTTGGGTGAAGGTTTCTTCCTCGAAGAAAAGGGCTGAAAAATAATTAAAGCTAAAACAAGAAAGGCAATTGAAACTGCAAGCCAAATCCACCTTTTATTTTTGGACATCGGAAAAGCCTCCCGCTCCCGGGGGAAGGAAGGCGGAGGCTCTTTTCTATAAACTTTCTCCAATTCCCTCACCAAATCCTCAGCATTTAAACCTAAATACTGAGCGTAACTTTTTAAAAAGGCTTTAGCATAAGCAAAGCCAGGAATTTTTTCAAAATCGTCTTTTTCTAAAGCTTCTAAATACAAAGCTCTAATTCTTAAAATGTTCTCTACTTCCTTAAGGGTTTTACCTTTTCTTCTTCTTGCTTCTTGAAGCTTTTCTCCAATAGTGCCCACAAACTCTGGTCTATCCACGGTTTTCCTCCTCTCTAAACCTCATCCACTCTTCAAAAGTAATTAAAACCTCTCTCGGTTTAGTACCAGAAGGTGGGCCCACTACTCCTTTCTCCTCCAGCATATCCATCAAGCGGGCTGCTCGAGCGTAACCTATCTTGAGTCTTCTCTGAAGATAAGTAACTGAAGCTTGTCCATCTCTAATTACAAGTTCAGCTGCTTCATCTAAGAGTTCATCTTCGAATTCAGAAGCTAGTGGCTTTAATCTTTTTGTACTTAAAACTTCCATATCATACTCGGGAGAAAGTTGTTTCCTCCAGAAATTTACCACTCTTTCAATCTCTGCTTCACTTACATAAGCACCTTGAAGCCTCTTCGGCTTTGTCCAAATAGGTGTTGAAAAGAGCATGTCTCCTTTTCCCACCAGTTTTTCAGCTCCAGGTTGGTCAATTATCACTCGAGAGTCAACCTGGGAAGAAACTTTAAAAGCTATCCGCGAAGTAATATTTGCCTTTATAAGGCCTGTAATGATATCTGAAGAAGGCCTTTGCGTAGCTACAACTAAATGCATCCCCACTGCTCTTCCGAGTTGAGCTAAACGACAAATTGAATCTTCGACTTCTTTAGCGGAAACCATCATTAAATCCGCTAGCTCATCAATGACTATAAGAATGTAGGGAATTTTATCTTGGGAGGTTTCATTATACACCTCTACACTCCTCGCCCTCTGTTTTGAAAGCATTTCAAATCTATTCTCCATTTCCTCTACTGCCCAAGCAAGTGCAGCCGCTGCCTGCTTCGGAACTTTTACTACTGGAACTATTAAGTGAGGTATTTCATCAAATAAATTTAGTTCAATTCGCTTCGGGTCAATTAAGATCATTTTCACCATGGTTGGCTCGGCTCTGAAAAGAATTGATGTAATAATGCTGTTGAGACAAACACTCTTACCCGATCCAGTTGCTCCAGCAATTAATAGGTGAGGTAAGCTGCTTAAGTCAATCACTATTGGTTGACCTGTGATGTCCTTGCCTATTCCTGCAGACAAAGGACTCTTTGCTTCAATAAAATCTTTAGAAGAAACAATGTCTCCTAAGAAGACGAAGGATCTCTTTAAATTGGGCACTTCAATTCCTACAGCTGACTTACCGGGGATTGGAGCAAGAATTCTTACATCTGGAGAAGCAAGGGCAAGAGAGATGTCCTCTTCTAGTCTCAGCAATCTCTGCACCTTTACTCCCCGCTCAAGCTCGACTTCAAACCGTGTAACCGTTGGTCCTTCGATAAAATTAACTACCTTTGCCTTCAAATCAAAATCTGCTAAGGTCTTCTCTAAAATGGATCTCATCTCACGAGCACTTCTTTTCCTTTTTTGAGCAGAACGAGCCAGAAACCTTTCCACTTTTTCTCCTCTCTTAATCAGAGAGAGAGGAGTAATCAATTCCGTTAATGTATCGATCTCAGGTGCTTTCTCCAGCTTGAGCTTAGTCGGCAGAGTTTCCTCTATCAGTATGGGCTCTGTCCTTTCCTCGCGAGGAAGCTCTCGAGTTATCTCCATAACCCTTTTTCTTTCTTCCTTCAACTTTCGCTTACGAGGTTTAGGAAAAATTTCCTTCACTGGTTTTCTTAAAGTTAAGACGATACCTACCAGAAAAAGACCACTTAAGATAACTACAGCTCCCACTTCTCCTGTAAGATAGACCAGAGGATAAGCAATGATTGAACCCAAAATGCCTCCATATGAGAGCAAATTCTCTCTCTCAAACATCTTAGAAAGTGGAAGGAGTGAATGCGAGATGGAAAGCGTCGTTAAGAGGAGTACAAAAAGCCCTTTTAAAAAAACCTTCCAGTCAATGGTAGTATGTCTAAAAAGAGCTAAGGAAATAAGAATGAGTAAAAATGGAGCTAAGTGTTTCTCCCATCCTACTAAGTATGAGAGCAAGAGGATAAGATACTCCCCTATAACTCCTGTTGACTTTGTGTAAAGAGCGAGCAAAAGAAAAACGCCTGCTGTAAGTAAAACAACTGCGTAAACATCCTGGTAAAATACTTCTTTAGCTTCTTTATTTCTTTTTTTCTTTTCTATTTTACTTCACCATCCAGAGTGAAAATAAACCAAAAATCAAACAATAAAAAGCAAATGGGTAAAGCTTACCCTTTCTTACATATTTTAATAGAAAATGAATTGCCAGATAACCAGAGAAAAATGAGGTTACTCCACCCAAAAGGAAAGGGGTCAAGGCTTTATCGCCTGAAAAGGAGGAGGGAAGTTCTAAAAGAAAAGCTCCTAAAATAACAGGAATGCCTAGCAAAAATGCAAAGTGAGTAGCCTCATCCCGCCGCAATCCCAGAAACATGCCACCTGAGATAGTACTTCCTGAGCGCGAAATGCCAGGGAAAAGCGCTAGAGCTTGAAAAAAACCTACAATGATCCCCTGCCACCAAGAAAAGGTGGACAGGGAATTTTCTTTTCTTTTCATCAACTCAGCTAAAAAAAGGAGAAAGGCTGTTATAAATAGAAAGTACGAAGCTCTCAAAGCATTTGAGAATGTTTTTTCCAGAAAATCGTTAAAAAAATAGCCAAAAATTGCTGCTGGCAAGGTAGCGATTATTATCAGAAAAAGTGTTCTTCTTTCATCTGTGAAGATTTTTAAAAGGTCATTCCGAAAATAAACAATTAAAGCTAAAAGAGTTCCAAAGTGGAGGGAAACATCAAGGAAAATTGGATGTTGAGGCCACTTGAGAAGAGCAGGAACAATAACAAGATGAGCGGAACTGGAAATGGGGAGAAATTCAGTAAGACCCTGTAATATGCCGAGAATAATGCTTTGAAAAAGTGTCATTAAACTTCCAGAATAATTGGTATTATCATAGGATGCCTACCGGTTTCCCTATAAAAATATTTTCCTAATGTCTCTTTTATCTCTCCTTTTAGGGTTGACCAATCAAAAGAACCTGTAGCTGAAAGCCTTCCTACCTCATCTATAACTTTTTCTTTTGCCCCTTCGATTAAGTCTCGCGCTTCATCCAATTGAACAAAGCCCCGCGAAATAATTTCGGGTCCTGAGACCAGCTTTGATTCATTTATGCTTATGGCTAAAACCGTAATGACAATCCCATCTTGAGAAAGTCTTCTTCTATCCCTCAAAATTACATCTTGGATATCACCTACACCTAGACCATCAACGTAAACAACCCCACCTGCCTTATGTTTTTTCACATAAGCTCCGCCTTTAGTAATCTCAAGCATATCTCCATTTTCCAGTAGAAAAATGTTCTTTTCTTCCACACCTACTTCTTTAGCAATCTCTGCATGATGTTTGAGATGGCGAAATTCTCCGTGAATTGGAACAAAATAGCGCGGCTTTATCATGTTCAAAAGAAGTTTAAGTTCTTCCCGATAAGCATGTCCGGAAACATGAACACTTGATATATCTTCATAGAAAACATCTGCACCCAAGCGGTAAAAATAGTTGATTATTCGAGACACAGAACGTTCATTTCCCGGTATAGGCGTGGCAGCAATGATAACAGTGTCTTCTTTTTCCACTTTTATATGTTTATGGTGACCTGAAGCGAGAAGGGAAAGAGCAGAAAGAGGTTCCCCTTGACTCCCAGTACAAAGAACCACTAGTTCGCGAGGGGGAATTTTTTTAATCTGATAAACCTCCATCAAAAGATTGTCAGGGAGAGATAGATAACCAAGTTCAGAAGCAATCTCCACACTTTCTTTCATACTTCTTCCTGATATAACTAGCTTTCTCCCCTTCTCCTTAGCTAACTCTATAACTTGTTGAATACGATGAATATGAGAAGCAAAAGAAGCTACAATTATCTTTCCCTTAGACTCAGAAAATATTTTTTCTAAAGTTTCACCTACAATCCTCTCTGGCATGGAAAAACCTTCAACTTCAGAATTAGTGCTGTCTGAAAGGAGAAGGAGCACGTTTTCACTTCCCAAGCTAGCAAACCTCTTTAAGTCCGTTGGTTGATCATTGATGGGTGCAGGGTCAAATTTGAAATCACCAGAATGGACAATCACTCCCAAGGGTGTTCTAATTGCCAAGCCCACACCATCTGGAATGCTATGGTTTACCCGAATAAATTCAAAGCGAAAAGGACCTAAGTTGAATGATTCGCCTCTTCTTATCTCGTTCAGCTCCACGTCTTTAAAACCATAATCCTCTAGTTTAGCTTTAACCAATCTTAATGTGAGAGGAGTTCCGTATAAAGGAACAGGCCTTTCTCTCAAAAAATATGGTAGTGCTCCTACGTGATCCTCATGTCCATGCGTTAAAACAATTCCCCACAATTTTTTGGGTAGGTTGTAAACGTAGTTGAAATCAGGGAGGACAAGGTCAATTCCTACCATTTCTTCTTCCGGAAACATAAGCCCCGCGTCAATGAGAACAGCATCATTTTGGTATTCCAAAAGGAGTGAATTCTTTCCAATCTCGCCTAAACCGCCTAAAGGCAAAATAGATAACTTGTTTGACATCTAAATAAGACCTAGACTCCTTAATGTTTCTTTTAAAACTTCGGTTTCTTTCTCTGATGCTTCTACCAAAGGTAAGCGGGGGGCTCCAACCTTAAAACCTACTAACTGCATTGCTTTCTTAATCATAATTGGATTAGTAGTTAAGAAAAGTTTTTTAAAAAGAGGGAGCAGGCGAAGGTGAATTTTTCTTGCCTCTTCCAGCTCACCATTTTTTACTTTTTCAATCATTTTCTTCATTTCCCTTCCCACAAGATGGGAAGCCACACTGATTACTCCATCACCGCCCAAAGAAAGCAAGGGAAAGGTAAAGGAGTCATCCCCACTGTAGACAAAAAACCCATTTTCTGCATGGGAAATAATGTAAGCTACCTGAGCTAAATTTCCGCTTGCTTCTTTTATTCCCACAATATTATCTATCTTTGAAAGACTCACTGTGGTTTCTGCATCAAGATTCACAGCAGTCCGAGAAGGAACATTATACAAAATAACAGGAAGAGAAGTGTTCCCTGCCACTTTTTTAAAGTGGGTAAAAAGCCCCTTTTGAGGCGGTTTGTTATAATATGGAACGACTACCAAAACGGCATCAACTCCTACTTTTTCTACTTCTTTAGTGAGCTTAAGTGTATCTTCTGTAGAGTAGCTTCCTGTTCCAGCAATTACCTTTCCCTTCTCACCTACAGCTTCCTTTACCGCCTTGAAAAGGGAAATTTTTTCCTCCTTACTAAGTGTAGGAGCTTCTCCAGTAGTACCTGAAACAACAATGCCATCAGAGCCATTTTCAACTAGATATCGAGCGAGCCTTTGTGCTTCTGAATAATTAATTGTAAAGTCATCATTAAAGGGAGTGACCATTGCTGTGAATAAGCTTCCTAAACTCATTTTACCTCCTATAGTCCCAAAAGTTTATCCAGCCCATATGTCAAACCAGGTCTTTTTTGAACTTCCAGAATTGCTCTTACCACTCCAGGCATAAAGGAGGTTCTATCCATGGAGTCATGGCGAATAGTAAGTGTTTGCCCTTGACCTCCAAATATTACCTCTTGGTGAGCAACTAATCCTGGAAGTCGAACTGAATGAACTCTTACTTTGCCAGCTTTTCCTCCTCTCACCCCTGAAAGAAATTCTTTCTCTGGTCCTTTTGTCTCCTCGCCAATAATAGAGGAAAGCATTTCTGCTGTTTTTAAAGAAGTACCTGAAGGCGCATCTGCTTTTTTCTCGTGATGAAGTTCTATTATTTCTACATGAGGAAAAAATTTAGCCGCTATCTCTGCCATTTTCATCATCAAAACAGCTCCTAAGGCAAAATTTGGCGCAACTACAGCATTAACTCCATTTTCTCGGCAAAGTTCTTCAATTTCCCTTAAGTTCTCCTCGGTTATACCTGTTGTTCCCACCACAGCATGAACTTTATTTTTTAAATAAGTTCTCACATTCTCCATCACGCTTTTAGGATGGGTGAAATCTACAATTACTTCTGGATTCGTCTCTTTGATAGCCTTTTGTATACTCGTATAGCATTTAACTCCCCACTTTTCACCTGAAGCTATTTCTCCTATATCTGCTCCCTCATTTTTTACATCTATTCCAGCTACCAATGTCATTTGCGGATGAGCCCACACTGTTCTGCAAACTTCTTGTCCCATCCTCCCACAAGCGCCACAGACAGCTACCCTTATCAAAATCACCACCCCTTCTCACCGATTATAAAGAAGGGCATTTTTAAGCTCAACCGGCAATCTCGGAACCCTGTGAAGGACCGATGCCCACAATAATTAATTTCTCAGGAGAAAGCCATTTCTCCGCCACTTCAACTACTTCCTCTAAGGTCACGTTTTCAAGTTTCTCAATGAGTTCATCAATAGATAAAGCTTCACCCTGAGAAAGATAAGCTTTTCCCAGTCTATTCATTCTAGATGACGTGCTTTCCAAAGAAAGGACAAGATGCCCTTTTAAGTGATCTTTTGCCTTTCGAATTTCCTTCTGCTTTAAGTTCCCAGTAATTTTAGAAATTTCCTCTTTTACCAGAGAGATAACGGTCCGTGCCTGCTTGGGACTCGTGCCAACATAAACAGCAAAAAGACCTGAGTCAGAGTAAAGGGTATGATAACTATACACAGAATAAGCCAATCCCCTCTTCTCCCTAATTTCCTGAAATAAACGGGAACTCATTCCCCCACCCAAAATAGTATCCAAAATTGCCAACGCAAACCTTTTAGGGTGATTAGCTGCAAAAACTTTTGCTCCAATGCACAAATGCATCTGCTCTGTCTTCTTTTCCTCGATATAAAGCTCTGGCACTTCTTCTTCAGAAACTTTTTCTTCACAAACTGGGTTAGAGTTTTCCTTCAAAGCAGGAAGAGTGTGTTCGATAAGCTCTTCATGGGAAATGTGCCCAGAAGCTACGAGAACTGTGTTTTCAGGTGTGTAATGAGAGCGATAAAAAGAAAAAAGATCATCTTTTTGAATAGATAAAAGCGTTTCTTTTCTTCCCAAGACATTTTTACTCAAAGGATGACCTTTAAAAACCACAGAGGCAAAAAGGTCGTGAATCTTTTCGTCTGGCGTATCTTCATACATGGCAATCTCTTCAAAAACCACCTTTTTCTCAGATTTAATATCTTTCTCTTTGAAGAGAGGGTTTTCCAACATATCAGAAAGAACCTCAAGTCCCTTTGGAATATGCTCATCTAAAAGTCGAGTGTAAAAGCAAGTATACTCTTTACTCGTAAACGCGTTTATCTCCCCACCTAAGGAATCAAAAATTTCTGATATCTGACGCGCAGAATATTTCTTTGAACCTTTAAAAACAAGGTGCTCAATAAAATGAGAAATGCCCAGGAGATTAAAGGGCTCCTTTTTGGAGCCGACTTTTATCCAGAATCCTAAAGCAACTGACCGAACGGAGGGGACTTCCTCAGTGAGAACAGTGAGCCCTGAGGAAAGCCGGGAAAGTTTGTAGAATTTATCTTCTGCCATGACCTCTTCTCTGTTTCTGACTTTCTAGATACTCCACAGAAGCCAAGTTTATCCGTCCTAGATTATCGATTTCTAAAACTTCAACTAACAGCTTGTCCCCCGGCTTTACACTTTCCTTAGCTGATCTCAGCCTCCTTGGAGATAATTTAGAAATATGGACCAAACCTTCTTTTCCGGGAAGTATTTCTACAAAGGCACCAAAGTCAGCTACTCTGGTTACTGTACCCAAAAATCTTTCTCCTACCTTTACTTCCCTAACAATACTTTCAATAATCTCTTTTGCCTTTTCCGCTGACATCTCATCCTTCGAAGCAATGAACACTGTTCCATCTTGTTCTATATCAATTGTCACTCCCGTTTCATCAATTATACTTCTAATCCTTTTTCCACCAGGTCCAATAATATCACCAATTTTATCCGGGCTTACAGTTAAAGTGTAGATTCGAGGAGCATAAGGAGAAAGCTTTTCTCGAGGCTTATCAATAACAGAAAGCATCTTTTTCAATATGAATATTCGAGCCTCTCTTGCCTGTTCCAATGCTCTCTCAATTATTTCAATCGTTAAACCTTCAATTTTAATATCCATTTGAAGGGCAGTAATCCCCTTTTCCGTCCCTGCTACTTTGAAGTCCATATCGCCAAGAGCATCTTCCATTCCCAAAATATCAGTGAGTATAGCCACCTTTTCCTTCTCCTTAACCAGACCCATAGCAATTCCCGCTACAGGAGCTTTTATCGGTACACCTGCATCCATCAGGGCAAGTGTACTTCCGCACACACTCGCCATGGAAGTAGAACCATTCGATTCTAAAACTTCTGAAACCACTCTTATGGTATAAGGAAATTCCTTTTCAGAGGGAATAACAGGAACCAGAGCTCTTTCCGCAAGTGCTCCATGACCTATCTCTCGTCTCTTCGGACCTCTTAAAGGCCGTGCTTCACCAGTACAGTAAGGAGGAAAATTATAATGGTGCATATATCTTTTGCTTTCCTCCGCCTCCAATGTGTCAAGAATTTGCTCCTCAGAAATCGTGCCTAAAGTAGCCACTGTGAGTACCTGCGTCTGTCCCCGGGTAAAGAGAGCAGAGCCATGAGTTCGAGGAAGCACACCCACCTCAACACTTATCGGCCTTATTTCATCCGCCTTTCTACCGTCAGCTCTTCTATTCTCTTCAATTATCATTCTTCTCATTTCTTCTTTTTCAATTTTTTTAAGAACTTCTTTGATGTCCGCCTCAGGACCTACAGTAGGAAGTCTTACCTCACCAAGTATCTCTTCCTCCTCTTGAAACACAACAACTTCAAGTTTTTCGCCGTATTCAGGTAGAAGTTTTTCTATAACATTCCCTTTTATCTCCTCAAGCTTTTCTTCTCTCTCCTTCTTATCTTTAATTCTCACCGCCTTCCCTATTTCTTCTCCTGCTAACTCCTTGACCTTTTTCTCAATCTCCGGGTCAACTTCATGAAGCTCCACTTCCATTTTTGGCTTTGCAATTTTCTCAGCTACACTTTTCTGAAAGTCGATAACTTGAGCGATGCTTTTTAAGGCTTCCTCAAACGCATTTATAATATCTGCCTCAGAAACTTCTTTGGCTCCTGCTTCCACCATTAACAAGCCAATTTTTCTTTCTCCATTTTCAAAATACTCTCGACCAGCAACGACAAGGTCGAGCTCACTAAATTCTAACTCTTGATAGGTGGGGTTCATGACCCATTCCCCCCCTATCCTTCCTATTCGAACCGCTCCTATAGGTCCTTCAAATGGAACATCGGAAATATAGAGAGCAAGAGAAGCTCCATTCAGGGCTAGAACGTCAGGGGGGTTAATTTGATCTACAGAAAGTACGGTAGCGATTATCTGAACCTCGTTTCGGAACCCATCTGGAAAACAGGGCCTAAGGGGTCTATCAATCAATCTTGCAGTAAGAATGGATTTTTCACTGGGCCTTCCTTCTCGGCGGAAAAAACCTCCTGGAATTTTCCCGGCTGCGTACATCTTCTCCTCTACATCTACAGTGAGAGGAAAGAAATCCACCCCCTCACGCCGTTCTCTAGAAGCAACTGCTGTAACCAAAATGGTTGTATCTTCACATGAGATTAAGACCGCCCCATTTGCCTGCTTAGCAACCCTCCCCACCTCTACAGAAATTGTTTTGCCACCTATATTCAATTCACTTTTAAAAACATCTTCACTCATTTATAAACCTCCAAAGTTTTTTTGGGAAAAATTAACGGTGTCTTTTCTGTAATTCTCCCTCTACATCAATAAGATTGATGTCTTTATAAGCAAGTAACACTAAAAGATGATACATGAGATCTGAAGCTTCTTCAATTGTTCTCTCCCTACCTTCCTCCTGAGCAGCCTTTATTAGCTCTTCAGCTTCTTCTCTTATTTTCTGGGATATCTTACCTAATCCCTCTTTTAATAAGGAGGCTGTATATGAATTAGGAGGCAGATTTCTTTTTCTTTCCTTTATTATCTCTTCCAAAACTTTTAAAAAAGAAAACCATGGTTTTTCATACTCTCTGTCAGGTGAAGTAATAGAACGAAAAAAACAGCTTCTCTCTCCAGTATGACAGGCAACTCCTACTTGCTTCACTAAAGCAAGAAGCGTATCTTCATCACAGTCATATCTTAAGTCCTCTACTATTTGTACGTTACCTGAAGTCTCTCCTTTTTGCCAAAGTTTTTGACGGCTTCGACTGAAAAACCAAGTTTTTTTAGTCTCTAACGTTTTTTCAAAGGACTCTTTGTTCATATAAGCGACCATTAAAACTTCGCCGGTCTCAGCATCTTGAACAACGCAAGGGATAAGGCCCTTCTCATCAAATTTTAAACTCACCATCTCATACCTCCCAATCAAGTCTTACTGGAATTCCCTGAGAAGCTAAATACTCTTTAACTTCTCGGATACGCAGCTCCCCGTAGTGGAAGAGGGAAGCTGCTAAAACGGCGTCTGCATCAGCTTCCTTGATAACCTCTGCGAAATGCTCAAGTCTCCCCGCTCCTCCAGAAGCAATCACTGGAATGTTAACTGCTTGGGAAATGCTTCTTGTAAGTTCTATATCGTATCCCTCTTTCGTTCCGTCTCTGTCCATACTAGTAAGGAGAATTTCCCCTGCTCCCAGCTGCTCCACTTTTTTTGCCCACTCCAAAGCATCTATTCCTGTCGCTTTTCTCCCTCCGTGGGTGTATACTTCCCATTTTTGATTTCCGCTCTTCTTTGCATCGATAGCCACCACAATACATTGAGAACCGAATTTTTCGGCTGCTTCTTGAATAAACTTTGGATTCTGAACAGCCGCCGTATTTATAGATACCTTGTCGCAGCCAGTCTTTAAAAGATTCCTAATGTCCTCAAGAGTTCTAATTCCTCCTCCCACCGTAAAGGGAATAAAAACTTTCTCCGCAGTTCTGGCTGCTACATCAATTATTGTCCTTCTTTCCTCATGTGAAGCTGTAATGTCTAGAAAAACAATTTCATCTGCCCCTTCCTTATCATAAAGAGAGGCCAGCTCTACTGGGTCGCCAGCATCTTTAATATTTACAAATTTAACTCCCTTTACGACTCTTCCCCGATCGACATCCAGGCAGGGAATTACTCTTTTACTCAGCATCTCCGGCAATCTTTAAAGCTTCTTTGATATCAATAGTCCTTTCATAAATAGCTTTACCGATTATCGCCCCCTCCAACCCTAAAGGCTCCAGTTGCTTGAGCTTAACAATATCATTAAGGTCCTTGATTCCCCCCGAAGCGATAACTTTTATCTCAGTTTCCTCAAGTAGTTTCTTTATTCCGCTCACATTAACTCCTTTTAAGGTTCCATCAACTGATATATCTGTATAAATAATGGTTTTAATCCCAATCATTTCTAACTCTTTCACTAGTTCTTTTGGCTTAAGCTCGGTCTTTTCTCTCCACCCCTTAACGCTCACATTTTCTCCTTTCACATCTATGGCAGCGACAATTTTCTCTCCAAATTTTTGAGACGCTTCAGCTAAAAGCTCTGGTGCATCCACTACAGAAGTCCCTAACACCACTCGGCTCACCCCAGCATTAAAAAGTTTTTCCACAGTGAGCATAGTTCTTACCCCTCCCCCAAATTGAATCTCAAGCTGCGTGTATAGAATTATCCTCTCCAAAGCGCCCCAGTTTTTAATCCTACCTTCTACCGCTCCGTTCAAGTCTACAACATGAATTCTCTTTACACCCTTCTCCTGGAAGTGAATTGCTGCTTCTAAGGGGTCATCGTAGTAGACCTTAGGCTTATCCAACCTTCCTTGAAAGAGGCGAACACACTTTCCATCTAAGATGTCTATGGCAGGGTATATTTTCATACCAGACTCCTAAAATTTTCTAAAACTTTCAAGCCCAATCTACCACTTTTCTCGGGGTGAAATTGCACACCAAAAATGCTCTCCTTTTCAACTGCAGCAGTAATCTTCACTCCATAATTGGTGTATCCAACTCTAACTTTTTCCTCCGGTTCTGCATAATAAGAATGGACAAAATAAAAGAAGCTTCCTTCACTAATTCCCTTAAAAAGCAGAGAGTTGTTTTCATAAAAAATGCTGTTCCAGCCCATGTGAGGCACTTTATTTTTGGGAGGAAGTCTTTTAACAGTTCCTTTAAAAAGAGAAAAGCCTTTCACTCCTCCCTCTTCACTGTAAGAAAAAAGCATCTGCATTCCTAAGCAAATTCCAAGGTAAGGCCGACCTTTTTCCAAAAAGGAAAGTATAGGCTCAACTAAACTTTTCTTTTCCAGGTTCTCCCGGCAATCTTTAAAAGCACCTACTCCAGGAAGAACAAGAGCAGAAGCAGATTTAATTTCCTTAGAGTCGCTTGAAACTTTAACCCTACAACCTAAAAACTCAAATGCCTTCTCTACGCTTCTTAAGTTGCCCATTCCATAATCAACGATAACTATCAATCCATTACTCCTTTGGTAGATGGCAGCTCTTCATCCCTTCTTTTTACTGCCATTTCCACAGCCTTTGCTAACCCTTTAAAAACTGCTTCTATTATATGGTGAGCATTTCTCCCTTCCAAAGACTTAATGTGCAGGGAAATTGCTGCATGATTAACAAAAGCGTGAAAGAAATCGATGAAAAGGTCCGCTTCAAAGTTTCCGATTTTCTCCTGGGGAAGAGATACTTGATAAGAGAGATGAGGACGACCACTGATATCCAGAGAAACCATAGCTAAAGCCTCATCCATGGGAACAATACTAAAACCAAAGCGGTTTATACCTTTTCTATCTCCAACAGCTTCTCGAAATCCTTGCCCCAAAACTATACCTACATCTTCGACAGTGTGGTGGGCATCAACTTCAAGGTCACCTTGAGCTTTAAGATTTAAGTTAATTCTGCTGTGCCTGGCTAGTAACTCCAACATGTGATCTAAAAATGGCAGGCCAGTTTGGATTTCGCTCTTTCCACTCCCATCAATTTCTATATAAAGCTCAACCGACGTTTCTCTGGTTTTCCTTCTTATCTCTGCTTTTCTCACTCTTTCCCTCCTTAATAATAAATTTGACTATCTCTCTCGAGCTTTGAGAAAGAATAGATACACCTTCTCGTATATATTTTTCAAACTCATCTTCTTTTACCACCATGGCCGACAAAACTTTTCTTTTTTTCGCTATTTTAGCGAACTCCTTCACCATTAACCAATCATCAAATGAATCCCCAATGTAAACTCCAACTTTAGATTCCAACAGTTCTGTGAGAAAGAGAAGTGCATCGGGATTAGGCTTAGGAGGGAAAGTTCCATCATCAACAACTACTGCCCTCGGTAAAAGTAAATCCTCTAGAGAACATTTCTTTACAGCATAATCTGCTTCTTCCCGCGTTCTTCCTGTTATTAAGCCGATTTTTCCTTTGAAAAACCTTAAATCGTCTTGGGGAATAATTATTTTTTCTTTCCCAATAAGACCTCTCCCCACACAAAATTTCGGTTCAAAACCGTAAAGCTCTTTGCAGTTTTCTTTTCCCGCATATATTTCCTGAAAAATTCTTTTGGTTACTTCAAAAGGTGCTTTTTTTAACAAGCTTTTCCCTTTTTTTCCCCCAATCCTTTCGAAGTATTTAAGAGTGCCTTTCAAGCCCCCACCATTTCCTTCAACCTCATCTAGCCACCGAGCAAGGTGCTTTTTTCTTCTACTTAACTCTGAGAAGTTCTCATCTCCCTTAAGGATATAGTAAAGGAAGAATATTATAGCAGCCTGAGTGAGCTCCCAGTCATTATTGAACCCTCTCCTTTGCTTAAAAAGTTTTACATCTTCAGGCAATAAAGGTCTTTCTTCCCCTTTTATTCCAAAATTTCTTCTTAAAACCTCAAAAGTGGTGAGGGAAATTGCTTCTCGGAAAGACTCTGTAACATCAATTAGGACACCGTCGATATCGAGCAAAAGGGAATCTACCTTTCCAATCTCTATTTCGTCTTCTTTCTTCACCCACAAACTATTCTTTCTTATATATCTCAAGATTCCTTTCCCCTTCTTAACTTTGCAGAGTAAGCATGAGCTTTAAAACCTTCTATCTGTGCCAATTTTTCTATATATGAAGAGAGACTTTTAATTCCATCTGAACTCAGAAAAATGACGCTATTTTTTTTCAAAAAGGTGGTTACAGAAAGGGGTGAAGAAAAGCGAGCTGCTCGTCCAGTAGGAAGTGTGTGACTCGGACCAGCAATATAATCCCCCGCAGAAACAGGACTTGACTCGCCAATGAAAATTGCTCCTGCATTATTTACTTCCTCAAGATAAGAAAGAGGCTCTTCAGCCAAAATTTCAAGATGCTCAGGTGCCAAAAAATCTACTACCTCTACTTCCTTGCCTTTAGGAACGAGAGCTATCAAAATCTGAGAGAGGACATTATTGTCCATTTTTAACTTTTGAACTAACTTTTCTAAATCCTCTTTCACTTTTTCAGCTAGCTTTTTCGAAGATGTGATAAGAAAAGCTTTGGAGTCCTCCCCATGCTCTGCTTGAGAAAGAAGGTCTGAAGCCACAAGTAGAGAATCCGCAGTTTCATCTGCGAGAACAACGACTTCACTTGGCCCAGCGAGAGTATCAATTCCCACCTCTCCATAGAGGATTTTTTTTGCCACAGTAACGTAAATATTCCCTGGTCCTGCAATGAGGTTAACAGGTTTTATGGTTTCAGTTCCAAAAGCTAAAGCGGCAATAGCTTGAGCTCCCCCCACTCGATAAACCTCTCTTATTCCCACTTTAGCGCAGGCAGCTAAGATAAATCTGTTTATTTCTCCGTCTTTTTCAGGAGGCACGCAGACGGCGATTTCCTTTACTCCCGCTACAATAGCAGGGACCGAGTTCATTACTAAAGTAGAAGGGTAGGGAGCTTTTCCTCCAGGGACATATATTCCCACCCTCTGAATGGGCTTTACAATTTGTCCTAATAAACTGCCGATTTCATCACAGAAAAACCAGGTCTTCTCAACCTCATTTCGGTGGAAGCGTTTAACTCTCTCGATCATAACATCCAGAGCCTGAGATTCTTCATCGGAAAGAGAGTTTAAAGCCTTTTCGATAGCCCCCTCCTCAACTTGAATTTTTGACTTATCTAGATTCACTTGGTCAAACCGGAAAGTATATTCAACAATTGCCTCATCTCCCCTCATCCTCACATCCTCAATTATCTTCTTGACAGAAGTTTCTACTTCACTGGGAAATGATGATCTGCACAAACCAAAAGTCTTTTCCAGACTTTTAAAGTCAGTTGATGAAATCTCAATGAAAGTAACCAACTCTCCTCCCTTTAAACACAGCGATAGAATAGCGGAGCTAAAACAGTTGGGTCAAGAGACAATCAGGTTACCCTTTAGTGATAATAACGTTTTTCTCGCCTAAAAGGTATTTCAACTCAGCAATAAGTGGACTTGCTAAATCAACGCTATAATTCTCACTCAACTTAAATGATTTACGTTTGCCGTTTTCAAAGAGGTGAACGTAAACGGGGACATTTCCTCCATACTTGGGGATGATTCTTTTTAACTCATTTTGAAGCTCCGGGGTGAGTTTTCCAGCTTCGATTTTCAAATGTAAGCCGGTCACCTTTAACTTGCTCTTTGGCTTCTCCACCATTCCCTTTTCAACCTCATCCAACGTATAGATTTTACGAGCAATTACTTTTATCTCCTGCCTTTCCTCGGTGAGATCAATCCTTCCTGAAATGGCAACTATTTTGTCGTAGCTAATTTTCTCCTGATTTCCAGAAAGAACTTGAGGAAAGACAATAACCTGGATAGAACCTTCTAAATCATCGAGGGTTAAAGTGACCATCGTCTCTCCCTTCTTAGTAAAAGATCTTCTAAGATGAGATATAATTCCTCCTACGCAAACTTCTTGCCCTTCTTTCACTTCTTCCAGTTCTGAACTGGAATGGGTAATTACTTTTTCCACAACTTCTTTAACAGAAAGAAGAGGATGGTCACTTACGTAAACGCCTAACATTTCTTTTTCCATACTCAGAAGCTTGTTTCCCTCAAACTCTGCTTTTCCTTTCTCTTCAAGCTCTTCCCCTATTTTCACTTCAAAAAGAGCGAATTGACCATTTCGCATTTCTTTTTGTTTTCTTTGGGCTTGAATCGAAAATTTCTCGTAGTTTTCCAAAAGGTACTTCCTCTTATAACCCAAAGAATCGAAAGCTCCCGCTTTAATCAGACTTTCAAATGCTCTTTTATTTAAAACAGACATGTCTACTCTCTCGCAAAAATCGCCAATAGATTTGAAAGGTCCTCTTTTCCTTCCCTCGATAATTTTCTCTACCACGCTTCCACCCACATTTCGAATAGCAGAGAGACCAAACCTTATGCAACTATTCTCCACAGTAAAATCCTTCTCACTTGAGTTAACATCTGGAAGAAGTACCCTTATTCCCCTCTTCCTCGCCTCGTTTATGTAAAGAGCTACCTTATTCTGATCATCTTTTACACTGGTGAGAAGTGCTGTCAAGAATTCAAGCGGATAGTGCGCTTTAAGATACGCAGTCTGATATGCAAGATAAGCATAAGCCGCAGAATGGCTCTTATTAAAAGCGTACTCCACAAAGGGAGCCACCATGTCAAAGATGCGACTAGCTTCTTCTTCGCTCACGCCATTTTCAACTGCTTTCTTCACAAACTTTTTCTTCTCCTTTTCCCAAACACCTTTCTCTTTCTTGCTTATCGCCTTTCTCAAAATGTCAGCTTCTGCTAAAGAATATCCTGCAAGTGCGCTAGCTATCCCCATCACTTGCTCCTGATAAACAATGGTGCCGTACGTTTCTTTCAAAATCGATTCCAAGGCTGGATGAGGATAGCTTACCTTCTTGCGCCCATGTTTTCTCTCAATAAAATCTTGAACCATTCCACTCTTTAGAGGACCTGGCCTATTAAGAGCGTTAGCAGCAATGATATCTTCAAACTGTGTTGGTTTCAGTTCCTTTAAAAGGGCTCTCATTCCCGGCTTTTCCAGCTGGAAAACGCCTATGGTTTCACCTTTAGCAATAAGTTCATAAGTTTTTTTATCATCAAGAGGGATTGAATCAATATCCAGCTTAACGCCTCTGTTCTTTTGAATCAGATTTAAAGTTTCTTCGATTACGGTAAGGGTTCTCAATCCTAGAAAGTCCATCTTCAAAAGCCCCAGCTTCCCTAAGGGTCCCATGGAGAACTGGGTTACAACTTCAGCTTCTCCTTTCTTCTGAAGAGGCACGTATTTCGTCAGTCTTTCCTGAGAAATTACAACTCCAGCTGCGTGAATAGAATCCTGCCTCGCAAGTCCCTCCAGCCTTTTTGCTGTATCTAAAATCTTTTTTGCCTCAGTATCTTCTTCGTAAACTTCTTTAAGCTCCTTGACTTCTGCCAGAGACGCCTCTACTGAATCGCGGGTGATGAGTTTAGCGATTTTATCGACCTGACCGTAAGAAAACCCCAAAACTCTCCCTGCATCTCGAGTAGCCGCTCTAGCTTTGAGAGTGGAAAATGTTATGATTTGAGCTACCCTCTCTTCCCCATATCTTTCTTTTACATACCTCAGAACTTCATCTCTTCTGTCTTCACAGATATCTATATCAATATCAGGCAATGTCTTTCTCTCCGGATTCAAAAACCGTTCAAACAAAAGACCGTATTCAAGAGGATTTATATTTGTAATGCCTAGTACATATGAGACAAGGCTTCCTGCAGCAGAACCCCTTCCAGGACCCACTCTAATCCCGCTTTCTCGAGCAAACTTTATAACGTCCCAGATAATAAGGAAATATCCAGCGAAGCCCATCTCCTCAATCACTCCCAGTTCTTTTTTTAATCTCTCCTCAGCTTCTTCAGGAACATTGTCTCCAAACCTTTCTTTAAGCCCTTCCAAGCAGAGTTTCCTTAAGTAGGAATTCAGATCATAACCTTCAGGAACCTTATATTTGGGCAGGTTAATCTTTCCAAAATCAAATTTTATATTAACCTTCTCTGCCAAAGCCAAAGTATTTTTAATAGCTTCGGGAAACTCTTTGAACCTCTCATACATTTCCTGAGGTGACTTAAGATAAAAATCCCCGCTTTTAAAAGTTAATCTGTCTTCGTCATCTAGAGTTGCGTTTGTTTGAATACACAGAAGAACCTCATGAGCGTTTCTGTCTTCAGGGTAGATATAGTGAACATCATTTGTCGCCACCAGAGGAATGGAAAGCTTTTTACTCAAATTTATGATTTCTTCAAGCACCTTCTTCTGTTCCGGAAGACCGTGATCCATCAGTTCAAAATAGAAGTTCCCCTCTCCAAAAATATCTTTATAAACTTGAGCCACTTCTTTGGCTTCGCCCAGCTTACCCGAGAGGACAAGACGAGGCACTTCGCCAGCGAGACAAGCAGAAAAACCTATCAAACCTTTGGAATACTCGGAAAGAAGCTCCTTATCCACTCGAGGTTTGTAGTAATATCCCTCAAAGTAGCTGCGCGTAACAATTTCCAGAAGATTTTGATAACCCTCATTATCCTGAGCTAAGACAAGCAAGTGATGGGGCGACTCGTCTTTTTTAGTCTTCTCAAAACGGCTTCTGGGAGCAACATAGAGTTCACAGCCGATGATGGGTTTGATTCCCTTTTCCTCGCAAGCTTCGTAAAAATCGATTACTCCGTACATTACCCCATGGTCAGTAAGAGCTAGGGCGTTCATCCCTAAGCGCTCTGCTTCCTCAACTAAATCTCTTATTCGAGCAGCACCATCTAGGAGTGAATATTCAGAATGTACGTGTAAATGAATAAAATTCTCTTTAGCCACGCCGTTATTCTAGCACACAAAAGTGACAAAAAAACTTTAACGAAGTTAAAGTGGGATTGCTATTTTCCCTGTTAAATAGGGCTTTTTTTCAAAAGCGAAAGAGCTTTTTCAATTCTTTGAAGAGTTCTTTCTTTCTCTAAAATTTCTAGGCTCTCGTAGAGAGGTGGAGAAACCCTTTTGCCAGTCACAGCTACTCTAATGGGCTGGAAAAGCTGCTTCTTTTTCACCTTCAGTTTTTCTGTTAAACCTTTCAGCTTCTCCTCAATCCTAGAAGCTTCAAACTTTGAGATGCCTTCCAAAGTTTTGTAAGCTTCGGTAAGAATTTCCGACACTTCATCTTTTTTCATGATCTTTTCCCAAGATTCAGAGTCGAAATCTACTTCCTCCGTGAAAATAAAATCTACCCACTCAACTACCTCACTTAAAAGGTTGATTCTCTCTTTCACCAGAGGAACTATCTTCTTCACTGTTTCTATATCCACTTCTTTTTTCGGAAATCCATTTTTAATATAGGGTAAAAGGAGAGAGGCGAGCTCATCATCGGTTAACTGCCTGATGTAATAACCGTTCATCCAATTTAGCTTAGGAGTGTCGAAAACAGCCGCATTTTTAGAGACTTTGTCTAAGGAGAATTTTTCTTTGAGTTCATCTATCGTGAAGAGTGTAGTCTTGTCATCATACGACCAGCCAAGAAGCACAAGATAATTAACTAAAGCCTGAGGGAGATAACCTTTCTTGCGGTACTGCCAAATCGCTGTATCTCCGTGCCTTTTGGAGAGAGGTTTTTTATCAGGACCAAGTATCATAGGCAGATGGGCAAATTGTGGAATGTCAAAACCCAACGAGCGATAAATTAAAATTTGCTTCGGGGTATTGGAAAGATGGTCATCTCCCCTGATTACATGTGTGATTTTCATTAAGGCATCGTCAATTGTAGCAGCTAAATTGTAAGTGGGAGTCCCATCCGAGCGAAGGATTATAAAATCATCCATTTCTGAATGCTCAAAGCGGACACTTCCTCTGATTATATCCTTCACAATGGTAGCTCCACTTAAAGGAGTAGCGAACCTTACAGCCGGATGAGGATTTTTTTTCCTTTCCTCTTCAATTTGAGAAAGGGAGAGATTCCGGCAGCGCCGACTGTATCGAAAGGAAATGCTTTTTTTCTTTGCTTCTTCTCTTTCCCTCTGCAGCTCTTCAGGAGTACAGAAACAGTAATAAGCTTTCCCCTCTTGCAAAAGTCTTTCCACAAAACGCTGGTAAATCTCTCCTCTCCCTGTTTGACGATAAGGACCGTAATCTCCACCCACATCTGGGCCTTCATTCCAAAAAAGACCTAACCAGCGAAGGTCCTCTTTTATAGACTCGATTGCTTCTTCTGTAGAACGAGTCCGGTCAGTATCTTCAATTCTCAAAATGAATTTTCCCTTATTTTTCTGAGCAAAGAGAAAGTTATACAGAGCTGTTCTCGCTCCGCCTAAATGAAGATGTCCTGTTGGACTTGGAGCAAACCTTACCCGCACCATTTTATCTCCTTATAATAGTGAGTTTGTCACCAGAGCTCAATGAAAAAATTTTGCTCGCACTTCCTTGATTAACTCCCAATGACAAAAATCCTGAAGAGTCAAGAAAGAAGAGAGCTTCTCCCTTCTCCACTTCACCAAAGGTTGAGAGAAAAGGAAGGGAAGAACCAAGCTCTGAAACGTAGATTCTGTCTCCCTTTTCCAAACCCCACCTTTTTACCTCTTCCTCCTTCAAGTTAAACCTCAGTGTTCCAAAGTCATCTACATCTACGCATTCTACTCGGTAGCCGCCTGAAATTCCTTCTGGCTTACCCCAAGGAGGAGGAGAAAAATCCATTACTATTCTCCCCACCTCTTCAAACCGCTCTCCCAGAGCAAGTTTGGCTGCCATTGGGGAGAAAATGTCACGAGCATGGAAGGTAAAGGACGTCGGCTTTAACCAGTGAACTTCACTAATTTCTCTTACTTCCACAATGCCCTGCTCCTCAGCCGCCGGAATTAAAACGCCGTTATCGGGGCCAACGAAAAAACTCCCCTTTTCTGTCCTGATTGCAATAGCTTTCCTTCTAGTCCCCACTCCCGGGTCGACTACTGCTAAATGAACAGAGGACGGAAAATATCTGGAGGCACAGAGAAGAACAAAAGCCCCTTTCCTCACATCGAAATGTGGAATTAGATGAGTGATGTCAACTATTTCTACTTGAGGAGCAATGCTTTTAATAACACCTTTGCAAGAGGCAACGTACTCCTCTTTTAAACCAAAATCGGAAAGAAAAGTGATAATCAATCCTCTCCACACCGTCCATAATCGTCTTCCAATCTCACTGTGTCTTCCTCTTCAGTGTAGCCAAAAGCGATTTCCAAGACCCTTCCTTCTCGCTCATCTGAGATTATCCTGTGCTTTTCCTCCGCTGGGATTACGAACTCATCGCCTGGTTTTGTTTCATAAATCTTGTTTCCAATCTGTACTTTGAGCCCTTTGTCAAGTATTATCCACATGTCATCCCGAAGATTATGATAATGAAGACTTGTTTTTTGATGAGGATAGACAGTTATCAGCTTTACTGAGCAAGTCTGATTGAAAGCTAGCTGTTTAAAAAAACCCCACGGTTTCTTGACCAACATTTTTCTAAATTATATCAATAAATGGAGAGAAAATCTGGTGTCTGACACCGCACACATTGATAAACAGGGAAAATTAGCTTTCACTGCATAAATTTCCTACTAAAGCAGTAGAGTTTAAGTTCTAAATTGATTTCAAAAGATTCGCCATCTCTATAGCTGAAAGTGCTGCTTGAAATCCTTTGTTTCCAGACTTTGTTCCTGCTCTCTCAATAGCTTGTTCGAGAGTATCTGCTGTGACTATACC
>Ga0180901_1202_pt1 | contig 29847 bp, 35 predicted proteins | sample Deesub1362A_J573_FD_124299 | JGI IMG/M metagenome (GOLD analysis project Ga0180901, IMG submission 124299) | Unclassified bacterium JdFR-66
CCTGCGGGAGCCTGTGTTTCAGGCTGAGAGGTCCGATGTGAATCGGACGACCGCTAGAACCTGCTCTGGGTAATGCCAGCGAAGGGAAGGACCGCGGATTTAGAAGAGATAATCCGCCCTTCCCTTTGGGCGGATTTATTTTATGTAAGAGGAGGTTGGTTTATGGAAAAGGAAATGGTTGAAAGGGTAGGGGAAAGATTAGAAGAGATAAGAGAAAAGAAACCACTTCTTCACCACATCACCAATTATGTAGTGATGAATGAGACTGCAAACTTAACACTTGCTTTAGGAGCCTTGCCCGTTATGGCTCATGCTCATGAAGAGGTAGAAGAAATGGTTTCTCTGGCTTCTTGTCTAGTTTTAAATATGGGAACGCTTGAGCCGTACTGGGTAAATTCTATTTTAAAAGCGGGGAAAAAGGCGAATGAACTCGAGGTGCCTGTGGTTTTTGATCCAGTGGGTGCAGGAGCTACGAAGTATAGAACTGAAACAGCAAAAAGGATTATAAACGAGGTAAGAATCGATGTTTTGAGAGGAAATGCAGGTGAAATTTCTGTGCTTATTGGGGCAGGTGGTAAAGTAAGAGGAGTAGAGTCTGAAGAAGCAGCTCACAACTTACATGAACTCGCTAAAGAGTTTGCGCAAAAGAATAGAGTAATTGTTGCTGTAACTGGGAAGAGAGATTTAGTTACTGATGGGAAGAGATTTGCTTTTATTGATAATGGGCATCAAATGCTTTCTTGGGTTACAGGAACTGGATGTATGGCTACAACTTTAATTGGAGGGTTTCTAACTGTTGAAGAGGATTCCTTTTTAGCTTGTGTTTATGGTCTTACCGCTTTTGGAATTTGCGGAGAATTAGCAGCTCAAGAAAGTGAAGGAAAACCAGGAAGCTTTCATGTTTCCCTTTACGATGCTTTGGCTTCGCTTAATAAAGAGAAAATTTTGGGAAGAGCAAAGGTGAGCATAGTTTGATTGATTTAACTCTTTATGTGATAACAGCGGAAGTACCTGATAGAGGAAGAAGCCATCTGGATATTGCTAAAGCAGCAATTGAAGGTGGCGCTACCATTATTCAGTATCGGGGAAAGGACAGAAGTAGCTTTCAAGCGTATAAAGAAGCAGAGAAAATAAAAGCCCTTTGTAGAGAAAGAAGAATACCTTTTATGGTTAATGATAGAGTGGATATTGCTCTGGCTGTTAAAGCAGATGGAGTTCATTTAGGACAGGAAGACCTGCCTCTTAAAAAAGCAAAAGAGATTTTCCCTGAAGGCTTTATTGGTGCATCCGTTCGAACAGTAGAGGAAGCTATTGAGGCAGAAGAGAGGGGGGCAGATTATCTGGGTGTAGGACCTGTCTTTCCTACAATTTCAAAAGAGGATGCAGGAGAAGCAGTGGGTGTTGAAGGACTTGAAAAAATTTGCCAGTCAACAAGTTTGCCAGTTGTGGCAATTGGAGGTATTAATGTTGAGAATTTAAAGGATGTTATTATTGCTGGAGCAACTGGAGTTGCGGTTATCTCTGCTGTTGCCTTAGCAGAGGATATGATAGAGGCTACTCGCTCTTTGAGAAACTTAATTGAGGAGATGAAGAAGAGATGACTATTATTGAGAGGATTGAGAAGGGGGAGGAAATAAAAGCTTTACAAAAAATTGCTCAGGAAGAAGATGTTGATTTCCAGAAGTTATTGGAGGGGATACTGAGCGGAAAAGTAGTCGTTCTTCATAATCCACTTCACTTAAAGAAAGACTTGAAAGCTATTGGTGAAGGTCTCTCAACTAAAGTTAATGCAAATGTTGGGACCTCTGAAGACTTTCCCGAAATATCAATGGAAAAAGAAAAGCTTAAAGTAGCAGTTGAGGCTGGAGCAGATGCTGTAATGGATCTTTCCACGGGCGGGGATATAAAGAAAATTCGCCAAGAACTCCTGACTAATTCATCTGTTCCATTCGGTACGGTACCTATTTATGAAGCGGCAGTAAGGGCTAGGGAAAGGAAGGGGAATATTGTGTATATGAGTGCAGAAGACATGTTTTCGGTAGTGGAAGAGCAAGCAGAAGAAGGAGTAGATTTTATGACCATCCACGCAGGGGTCACTCAACGCACATTGGAAGTCTTAAAAAAGCAGAGCAGGGCAATGGGAGTGGTAAGTAGAGGAGGGACTTTTCTGCTTGCTTGGATGATTCATCACGAGAAAGAAAACCCTTTCTTTGAGAATTTTGATCGTCTCTTAGAGATTACAAGGGAACACAATGTTACTATTAGCTTAGGCGATGGTTTTAGACCCGGGTCAGTTGTAGATGCCTCAGACAAGCCACAATTTGAAGAGCTTATAATCTTAGGAGAGCTTGTAGAGAGGGCAAAAGAGGCTAAGGTTCAAGTAATGGTTGAAGGTCCTGGACATCTTCCGCTAGATCATATTGAATCGAATATGAAGATTCAAAAATCTATATGCAAGGGAGCTCCATTTTACGTATTAGGACCAGTGGTAACTGATATCGCACCCGGTTATGACCATCTAGTTTCTGCTATAGGTGGAGCACTAGCAGCTTATTTGGGAGCAGACTTTCTTTGCTATGTGACTCCACGTGAACATCTCGGCCTTCCTACTCCAGATGATGTAAAAGAGGGGGTAATTGCAGCTAGAATTGCAGCCCATGCAGCCGATTTAGCAAAAGGTCTGAAAGGAGCTTGGAAGTGGGATGAGGAGATGGCAGAGGCTAGGAAAGAATTGGATTGGGAAAAGCAGTTAAAGTTAGCTATTGACACTGAAAAAGCTGAGTCGTTGTGGAAGGAGAGAAGAATTAGAGAAGAAGAAGGTTGCTCAATGTGCGGCGACTTTTGTGCTTTAAAGCTTCTTTCTGATTATTTAGAACTTCCCCTTCTAGAGAGGTGTTAGTGAAAAAGCATTTAGAAGATATAGGGGAATGGGGTCTTATTAATCTAATCCGCCAAAAGTCTTCAACTGCGAAAAAAGCATTAGTTGGAATTGGTGATGATGCTGCTGTTTACGAATGCCAAGGCAAGCTTATAGTTTTAACCACTGATACTTTTGTAGAAGATGTTCACTTTTCTCTCTCTTACTTTACTCCTCAAGATGTTGGCTACCGAGCCTTAGCCGCAACTTTAAGTGACATAGCTGCTATGGCTGCGTCTCCTGTATCTTTTTTAGTTTCTCTTGGTTTGCCAAAGAGTTTTGAAGTGGATTTAGTGGAGGGAATTTATGAAGGGTTTAATGGATTAACTTCGCAATATGAAGTCGAACTCTGGGGAGGAGATATAGTTACCTCGCCTCTTTTCTTTTTGAGTCTTACAGCCTTCGGTGAGACTGAAAGGTCTCAACTCCGTTTGAGGAGCTCTGCAAAAGTTGGTCAATTAGTGGCTGTAACTGGCTACTTAGGCTTATCTGAAATAGGTCGCTTAGTTTTAGAAAAGGACTTGAGGAATGGCCGCTATCAGAAGCTTATTGAAAAGCATTTGCGGCCTCAACCGAGGATAAACGAAGCACAAGTGCTTGGAAAACATATCAGTGGCGCTATGGAAGATACAAGCGATGGGCTTTTGACCGAACTTAAACATATTGGTGAAGAAAGCGGAGTAGGAATTGTTGTAGACGTAAACAAGGTTCCAATTGAAAGGAGCTTAGAGGTGGCTGCAGAGGAGATTTCAGTGGATCCTTTGGAATTAGTACTTTGTGGAGGTGAAGATTTTGAGCTGGTCTTCACTGCTTTTCCAGACGAAATGGAAAAAGTAGGGGATGAAGCTAGAAACTTAAAGTTGAAGTTGAATGTTGTAGGAGAGGTAATAGAGGGGAAAGGAATCTTTTTAAGAAAAAACAAGAAAATTGAGAAGGTCAAAAAGTTTGGATACGAGCACTTTAAAGAATCGTAAGGTTATTTCCTTTCTTTAATTTTGTATTTTACAAGTTCCTTTACTAAAACGCCGGAGTGGGAAGCTTCACTTATTTGCATGACCAAGCCTACTTCAGGAGAGTACCAGTCTGTAGAATTTACTACATCTTCAGGGTTGCTTTCTAAATAGGTTTTGTGGTCAATGCGATAGCAGTCAAATTCACCTGCAGGCACTTTAATTTTTCTATAGTCTGTTATCCTTGCTTCAGAAACCAGTTTTAAATCTGGTTGGTCGGAGCGCACATATGATGTTTTCCAATGACTGCCAATTTTTAGAGGATACTTAAATGAAGTGACAAAAGGTTGGAAAGTTACACTTGTCTCTTCGTTTCCTGCTCCCGCAACAAAAAGACCTTTTTCATTATGAACTTGCAAAAGATAGTTTGAGTTATCTTGGTCAGTGAAGACGCTATAAACTAAAGCTTTATTTTTGCTTACACTAACTTCCTTTGTAATCTTTATAGTCATGGTAGTTGGAATGCTTAGCCTATAAATCCATTCACTTCCCACACCAAAAATTTTCCCTTTTTTCACTACAGGAGCTTTTGACTCTACTTTTGGAATTTTCTTTTTTTCTTTGCTACCTGCATATGCAAAGGTGATGATAACGAAGGCAGCGATAATAGCAATGGCCAGAATGGCAGGGAAGAAAGCTTTTCTATAATTCCTCTTCTTAATTGGATTTTCTTCTTTTACTTCTGAGTCTATTTCTTCCAGCATGGTTTTCATATAGTAGCAGAAAAAAAGTAGAAATGAAACAGTTTTTACAAGGTATAAATTTGAATTTTCACCTTTCTAACTGCGAAGGCTTATAAGAGGAGCTGGAATTCTACCGCCTCTTTTTATCAGTTTTTTACAGCTGTAATTGGAGATTTCCATGATTGGAGTTGAGCCAAGAAGACCTCCAAAGTGTGCCATCTCTCCAGCTTTTTTACCTGGAACGGGAATTATTCTCACTGCGGTTGTTTTATTGTTAATAACACCAATAGCCATTTCGTCAGCAATTATTCCCGCTATTGTTTCTAGAGGAGTGTTACCAGGAATGGCAATCATATCAAGTCCCACCGAACAGATGGAAGTCATTGCTTCGAGCTTAGGAAGAGTAAGTGCCTTTTCCTCTACTGCTTTTGCCATTGATGCATCCTCACTAACTGGTATAAAAGTACCTGAAAGGCCGCCGACATATGAAGATGCCATTAAACCACCTTTTTTTACTGCATCGATAAGTAACATCAAGGCTGCGGTAGTTCCTGGAGCACCAGCTCTGTCTACGCCGATTAACTCCAAAACTTCGGCTATGCTGTCTCCAGGTAAAGGAGTGGGAGCGAGGGAAAGATCAACGACTCCAAATGATATGTTCAATCTTTTCGCAGCTTCTCGCCCTACGAGCTCGCCCATACGAGTTATTTTAAAAGCGGTTCTTTTTATCTCTTCAGAAACCTTTCCCAAATCGCTTTGCTCATCTACTCTAGAAAGAACTGACCTTACTACACCAGGTCCGCTAACACCCACATTTAGAGCGAAATCACCTTCTCCATGTCCGTGGAAGCTTCCTGCCATAAAAGGGTTATCCTCTGGAGCATTTGAAAAGATAACAAATTTACAGCATGCCTTACCATCCTCAGAAGCACTCAACTCAGCTACTTTTTTTAATGCCTTGGAGGCTTTGATTATGGCATCAACATTTATTCCTGATCTGGTGGTTGCCACGTTGAGCGAAGAGCAAACTTTCTCATTTTGAGAAAGTGCTTCAGGAAGAGAGAGAATGAGAGCTTCATCAGCTGGGGAGATTCCTTTGTGGACCAAGGCTGAAAAGCCGCCAATAAAGTCAACATTAAGCTCAGTTGCAATCTCCTCTAAAGCTTGAGCAATTTGAAGGAAATCATTTTTCTTTCCATTGAAAACGGTGGCAATTGGAGTTACGGAAAGACGTTTGTTGACAATAGGTATACCGAATTCTTGCTCAATTTCGCTCACCTTTTCAGTGAATCCTTTGAGCCGAGAAATCATTTTCCTCTTTATTTTTTTGCAGAAGGAAGAAACCTTGGAATCTAAGCAGTCAATTAAGCTTACTCCGATGGTCACAGTGCGAATATCCAAATTTTCAAGTTGAATCATGCGAATGGTTTCTAAGATTTCCTCTGGTGAAAAGAAAACGCTCATGGTTACACTCTGTGCATATATCTAAAAACTTCTTCTTTTTGAATAGTAACTTGAACCCCTAGTTCTTTCCCTTTTTCTTCCAATGCCTCTTTGAGCTGGGAGAAAGGTATTTTTACTTCTTTTAAGTCCACCAGCATAATCATAGTAAAAATATCTTCGAAATTTGTTTGAGCAATATTTATTATGTTCGCTTTATAGTGAGCTAGAACTTCGGTTATTCCAGCTACGATTCCAACTTTATCTACGCCTACAATGCTTAAAATTGCTTTTCCCAAGAGTTAAAACCTCCAATCTGGTGAGAACATTATATTTGTTCAAAGAAGCTTTTTCCATTCTCTGAAGTGAAGTCTTCAAATACTATTCTATTGGTAAAAATTTATAAGTAAAAATTATGGACATTGAGAAAAAGTTAAGGTATTTTATCCCAAAGGTTTTATTTTTAAAAGTTTTTTAATGGAGAGGGAGTGGAAAGGAAGTAATTTTTGAATGATTAAATTAAGTCCTTCAAAAATTGAAATTTATAAGCAGTGTCCTCAGCGATATAAATTCCATTATGTAGATAGACTTATAAGAAAATACAAGAAAGATTGGCCTCACATCAGTTATGGTGACAGCATTCACGCTGCTTTAAGAGATTTTTTTCGTATTCCTCCTGCAGTGAGAAGTTATGAACGGCTGGAGAAAATATATCGGAGAAATTGGGTAAGAAAGGGATTTAAGAGTCCGAAGGAAGAAGCAGAATGGGGGCGGAGAGGATTAGAGGTATTGAGGAGATTTTGTGAAACAGAAGATATAACCAAGAGTCCCATTTGTGTGGAGAAAAACTTTGAAGCTAAGTATCCAGAGGTTACTCTTATGGGGCGAATTGACCGCGTAGACCAGCTCTCAGAAGGTCTTCACATTATAGATTACAAAACAGGAAGACAAGCAAAAAAAGAGGACATAGAAGATTCCATAGAGCTTTCTATTTATCAGCTTGTAGTAGAAAAAAGGTTAAAAAGGAGTGTGGCTAAAATCACTCTCTATTATCTTGACAGTGGGGAAAAAGTCACTACAGTTAGGGAGCGTAGCCACCTTGAGGAGCACTTTCAAAAGCTAGCACAGCTTTCACGAGAGATGGAAAAAAGAGAAGATTTCCCACCTCAGCCGGGAAAGTTCTGCAATTGGTGTGACTTTTTAGAAATTTGCCCTGAGAAAGGAAATATTTGCTAATTTTTAAAGGTAGTAATGGCACTATACTTGACAGTTATTGAAGGTCCTGATAAAGGGCTATCAGTAAGACTAGAACGGAGAGAAGTAGTGATAGGCAGGGGAAAAGAGTGCGACTTATTCCTCACTGATGCCCATGTTTCTAGAAAACATGCTCGCATCTATAGAGAAGGGGATGTTTACTATCTCCAAGATTTAGAAAGCAAGAACGGGACTTATCTAAACGGCGTGAAGCTTGGTTTTGCAGAAAAGCCTTTGCTCTCTGGAGATAAAATAAAAATCGGAGAAAACATTTTAATTTTTGAAGAAAGATAAAAGGACTAGTTGTCTCCTTTCCAAGGTTTATATAGGCTGTGCTCTAACCCTAAAACTTCTAAAACTTTTCCTACTACAAAGTCCACCATTTCTTCAATGCTTTTAGGTTGGGGGTAAAAAGCGGGCATAGCAGGAACGATACTTGCCCCAACCTCCTTTGCTTTTAAGAGATTTTTCAAATGAACAAGACTTAAAGGAGTCTCGCGAGGGACAAGAATCAATTTTCTTTCTTGCTTTAAAGCTACTTCTGCTACGCGATGGATAAGGTTTTTAGATATCCCATGAGAGACTGAGGCGACTGTGGACATGGAAGCTGGGATAATAATCATGGAATCGAAATGGAAAGAGCCGCTGCTTAAAGGTGAATCTAAATCATTCTCTTCATAAAAGATAAGCTTTTCTTGTTTGAAAAAATTCTTTAAGATTTTCTCTTTTTCTTTTTTGCTTTTCCCTTCGATATCTATACCCTCTTCCCACTTAAGAACTTTTTCCCCTGCATTTGAGATGAGAAGATTAACCTCCCATCCTTTTTCTAAGAGAAATTTGATTAAGCGTAAGCCGTATCTACATCCACTTGCTCCGGTTATGGCAACGACACATCTCATTTTTTAGCTCCAGATTGAGAGCAGAATAAAGATAAAGTAAATCAGACTGAAATAGCCGTTTCTTTGCAAATATAAATCGATATTTTCTACGCTTTTTAAAGGAGAGTAAACGAAATCTAACCAGAGAAGGAAGGTAAAAGAGAGAAAAACGCCTAGAAAGTAAATAAAAGGTAAATGTAGAAGTAGACCTATATAGGACAAGGGAAATAGAAGGAATGAGTGCAAAATTCGAGTTAAATAGACAGAGTTTTTTGCCCCGAAGCGGGCAGGGATTGAAAATATTCCCTCCTCTTTATCAAAATTCAAGTCAGCTATAGCGTAGTAGATGTCAAAACCTGAGACCCAGAGAAAGACCACTAGGAAGAGAAGGAAGGGGGAGAAGGAGACACCATTTTTTACTGCAATCCAGCCAGCTAAGGGGGCAAGACCTAAAGTTGTTCCGAGAAAGAAATGGCAAAGCCAGGTGAACCTTTTCGTATAAGGGTAAAAAGTAAAGAAGAAAAGGGGAATTGGAAAGAGAATACGGCAGAGAGGAGAGAGGTTAAAAGCTGCATAGAGGTAAATCGCAAGGGAAATTAAGGCAAATAAGGAAGCTTCCATTGTTTTTAATTTTCCAGCGGGGATTGCTCTGTTTCTGGTACGGGGGTTTCTTTTATCGATTTCTCTATCTATGATTCTGTTCATGAGCATAGCAAATGTTCTCGCCCCCAAAACAGCGAGAGTTATAAAAAAGATTTGTTCAACCTTTAATTCTTTACCAACAGCCAGCAGCGCTCCCACATAGACAAAGGGAAGTCCAAAAATGGTTTGCTCCAGTCTTACCTCTCTAATTAAAGTTTTTACTTTACTTAAGACCGTATTCCTGCCAGCGCTTGCTAACAAGCTCTTTTACCTCCTCACTCATTTCGATTTCCTCTGGCCATTCTCGAGGGTGACCTTCCTCTTTCCACTTTTTAGTAGCGTCAATACCCATTTTGTGTCCGTAGAAGGGGGTGGGAGATGAGTGGTCAAGCACATCCAGAGGGCCTTCAGTTAAAACTATATCCCTTTTGGGATCGACATTGTTGAATACTTTCCAGGCGACTTCAGAGTAGTTGTGAACATCGACATTTTCATCCACAACTACTATGAACTTGCTAAACATCATTTGCCCCAAGCTCCAGATGGCATTCATAACTTTTTGCGCCTGTTTTGGATAGCTTTTCTTAATTGAAACTATTACACAGTTATGGAAGACACCCTCAAGGGGAAAATCGACGTCAACGATTTCGGGCAAAGCTGCTTTAATGAGAGGGAGAAAAATCCTTTCTGTAGCTTTGCCTAAGTAGCAATCTTCCATAGGAGGTTTTCCAACTACTGTTGCAGGATAGATGGGGTCTTCTCGCATGGTAATAGCCTCAACGTGAAAAATTGGGTATTTATCAGGTGGTGTGTAGTATCCAGTGTGATCTCCAAAAGGACCTTCAATTTTTTCTTCACCAGACAGTACATAGCCTTCTAATACTATTTCAGCTTCGGCAGGAACAAGTAAATCATTCGTTATCGCTTTTACCACCTCTACTGGTTTTTCTCTTAAAAAACTGGCGAAGATTAGTTCATCAAAGCTGTAGGGGAGGGGAGAGGTGGCAGAATAAATTGTGGTTGGATCTCCGCCTAAAGCTACCGCTACTGGAAAGGGCTCATTTTTTGGATTTTTTCTAAAGTTTTGTGCTCCATCGTGGTGTATCTGCCAGTGCATTCCCGTTATTCTCTTACCAAATATTTGCATTCGGTACATTCCCATGTTTTGTTTTTTTGTTTCAGGGTCACGAGTAATCACAAGCGGTAAGGTAATAAATTTTCCACCATCCTTTGGCCAGCATTTTAAAACAGGAAATTGTGTAAGGTCGACTTCATCACCTTTTAAAACTATTTCTTGGCAAGGTGCTCTTTTAACTATTTTGGGTTTGAACTTTCGGATTTGAAGGATTTTCAGGAGAGTTGAAAGGCTTTCTCTGAAAGATTGTGGAATTTCAGGTATAAATCTGGGGATTATATGTTCAAGTTCGCTGAAGTGATTTCTGCCTAGCGCCCATGCCACACGCTCAAAACTTCCGAAAAGGTTTGTGACTACAGGAAGGGAAGATTCTTTTACATTCTCAAAAAAAAGCGCTGGGCCATTTTTCTTAGAAACTCTGTCAGTGATTTCTGTTATCTCTAATACAGCACTTACTGGGGCTTTGATTCTTATCAATTCTCCCTTTTTTTCTAAAAAAGAAATGAACTCTCTTAAATTTTGAAAAGTCAATTTGCCTCCTTAAAGCTTTAAATATTTTAAGCTTTTAATTTGGAGAGTCAAACAAAAACTTTAATTTTTCAGAACTATCTTAACTGCTAAAATGGTAAATGTAATTTGTTTTTATTAAGACTAATTGGAGGTGTGTGCAGTGAATGGTAAAGGGAAGAAAGTAGAGGAGATAGAGATTAAATTTCCACCTGAGCTTCAAGGTGGTGTCTATGCTAATTTAATGTATGTAACTCATACTAAGGAGGAGTTCATCATAGACTTTATAATGGCTGCCCCTCCTGCGGGTACAGTAACTGCTCGAGTTATAACAAGTCCTGGTCATATAAAACGCATTATAAAAGCTCTGCAGGAGAATGTAGATAAATACGAGAAAAAGTTTGGGAAGATAGAAATTGCCGAAGAGCCTAAATTTTCCATTACGAAGCATTAAGTTTGGGAGGATTTGTGCAAGTTGGATTAACTACTACCTTACCTATCGAAATTATCTACGCTGCTTCTTTAAGACCAGTAGATTTAAATAATGCCTTTATCAGTTCGAAAGAAAAAGCCTTGTGGGTGGAGGAGGCTGAGGAAGAAGGTCTGCCCCGAAATCTTTGCGCTTGGATTAAAGGCATTTTTGTAGCTTCTCGAAAGCTGAATGTGGAAATGATTATTGGTGTGGTGGAAGGGGACTGTTCCAATACCCAAGCTCTTCTGGATCTGTGGCAGGAAAAAGACTTAGAAGTTGTTTCCTTTTCTTACCCCGCAGATAAAGATGAAAATGTCCTGCGGGAGCAGCTTCATAAACTGGCTAGAAGACTGGGAGTTTCGTGGAAGGATATAATTGAGAAGAAAGTATTTCTGGATAAGATAAGGAAGTTTGCTTGGGAGCTGGATAGGCTTACTTGGGAAGAAAATAAAGTAAGCGGCTTTGAAAATCACTACTTTCTTATCTCTGCAAGCGACTTTATGGGTGACCCGGAGAAGTACCATCGCGAATTAAAATCTCTATTGGATAAAGTAAGAAAGAGAAAAAGTTTTAACGAGAAAGTGCGCCTTGGATATGTGGGAGTTCCACCAATTTTCCCAGAAATATACGATTTTATTGAAAGCTTAGGGGGGAGAGTGGTTTTTAATGAGGTTCAGAGACAGTTTACGTTTCCTTTTAAAACTGATGACTTAGTTGAACAGTATCTCCTCTACACTTTCCCTTATGATGTTTTTTCCAGAATCAAAGACATTAAAAGAGAGATTGAGAGGCGCCAAATAGATGGGGTGATTCATTATACACAGAGTTTCTGCCACCGGGCTATTCACGACCTCATCTTAAAAAGAGAGCTTAATGTCCCAGTGGTTACAATTGAGGGGGACAAGCCGCTGGGTTTAGACGCTCGCACCAAACTGAGGCTTCAAACTTTTTTGGAGATGATTTCGCGTTGATTGTAGGAATTGATATTGGAAGCAGAAAAGTGAAGATGGTATGGGGCGATGGGAAGATGACCAAGAAAAGTTACGATACAGTGAGATTTTACCAGCAGTATGTAGTCAAAAAGAATTCTCAGATTGAGCTAGACCTTTTCCCTCTTGGTTTCTGCAAAGAAGCAAAAATTATAGCTACTGGATATGGAAGTGGATATCTTAAGTTAGAAAGAGCACAAAAGATTTCAGAAATATATGCCCATGTTCTAGGAGCAGTCCATTTAACTGGCTTGAAAGATTTTATTTTACTAGACATTGGGGGTCAGGATACCAAAGTAGTCAGAGTAAGTGAAGGCAGAGTGGTTGATTTTTTGACGAATGACAGGTGTGCTGCTTCATCCGGTAGATTCTTGGAAAATATGGCTGCTTTTCTTGGTGTTTCTTTAGAGTTCTTACAATCACAATACGAAAATCCTGTTCCTCTCTCTAGCACTTGCGCTATATTTTCGGAAACCGAATTAGTAGGTAAAATATCTGAAGGTTATGGCATTAAAGAACTCTGCGCAAGCGTCAACTACTCTTTATTTAAAAAAATTGAGCCATTGGTGTTAAAATTTTCTGAAGATAAAGTTTTTTTCTCTGGGGGAGTTGGAAAAAATTTGGCTCTCAAGCACTTTATAGAGGATGAATTGAAAAGAGAAGTAATCGTTCCTGATGAGCCTGCTTTTGTGGGAGCATTAGGCTGTTTCTTTTATGGAAAGGAGAAAGCTTGAAATCAATTGTTCTTCTTTCAAGCGGCCTTGACTCAACTGTAAATTTTTTGATGGCGTTGAGAGAAACAAAAATTCTTCTCTCGCTCACTTTTGATTATGGGCAGAAAGCAAGAGAAAGGGAGATTTACTTTTCAAAGAAAATTTGCGAAAGGTATAAAGTCCCTCACAAAGTCATTTATCTTGACTTTCTCAGGGAGATAAATAAAAGTGCTTTAGGCGATAAAGGAAATATCCCACTTCTATCTGAAAGTGATTTTTCGAAAGAAGAAATATTAAGAGAGACTGCTCAAGCTGTTTGGGTCCCAAATCGGAATGGACTTTTTCTAAACATTGCAGCTTGTTTTGCAGAGAGCTTAGAAGCGGATTTAATAGTGACTGGATTTAACAGAGAAGAAGCTCAAACTTTCCCTGATAATTCAAAAGAGTTTTTAACTGAGGCGAATAAATTTTTCACTTATTCTACTCTTAGGAAACCTAAAGTCATTTCATACACTCAAGATTTGAATAAAAAGGAATTGGTTGAGAAAGGGATAGGGTTAGGACTTCCATTTGAGCTTATTTGGTCATGTTACTTAGGTGAGGAGTTAATGTGCGGCACATGCGAGTCTTGTCAAAGGTTATGGAGAGCGACGGAGGGAACGCCGGCTCATAATATCGTAAGAGAGAGGATGAGAAAATGCTTGAGGTAATTTTTGAGGAGAAAAGGGAGATTATCTACGATGGCTCGCAACTTTCATCTCATTGGATTTTTAGAAATTATCACGTTTTAGGCGACGCTCTTCTTGTCTTTCGAGGACCCTGTGCAGTAAGTGAGGAAAAAATGGTGGATTTGGAAGATGTTTTGAGAAAGGAGAAAATTAAATCTTCAGACATGCTCCACTTTTTAGTGGAAATTTTTGGGGATGAGCTTGAAAAAGGGGTTCTATGGCAAAGGTTTTTAGTTGTCCATCTGCTCGAGGCATTGCGAAGGGAGAGTCCAGGAGAAGTTTTTCAGAGAGAAGGAGATGATATTTATCTCACAAAGGGAGAGGAGAAGAAAAAGTTAACCGTTTCAATTGCCACAAAGTCTCCCGTGTCTATATTGATTCATTTGGGTGTGAATATAGATGTTAGAGGAGCACCTGTTCCTGCAGCAGGGCTTAGTGATTTAAAAATTGCTCCCTTTTCTTTAGCTCGAAAGGTTTCTCAAAATTTTAAGTCAGAGTTTGAGAGCGTGAAGAAAGACGCTCTAAAAGTAAAACCCGTAAAATGAAAGGGTATTTAAAGGAAATCTTTCTTTCCATACAGGGGGAGGGCATATTTGCTGGAACTCCTCAAATTTTCATTCGTTTTGCAAGGTGTAACCTTTCATGTAAATATTGTGACACAGACTTCAAGTTGAGCGATAAGTTTACAGTTAAATTCAATGAGTTTACTTTAGAGAAATATTCAAACCCTGTTAGCTCATCAAACGTAGTAAAAATAGTAGAAAGCTTCCCACCTCTCCCTTTGATTTCCTTTACAGGAGGAGAACCTCTTCTTCAAATTGACTTTTTAGGTGAACTTCTTTTCAAGTTTAAAGAAAAGGGGTTTAAATTATTTCTGGAGACAAACGGTACCCGATTGAGCGAACTTAAAAAAGTTTTAAAATTAATTGATCATATTTCTATGGATATTAAGCTTCCATCGTATGTAGATTCAGATTATTTTTCTCTTCATAAAGAGTTTTTAGAAGTAGCTTCAGAGAAAGAAGTTGAAGTAAAAATTGTGGTGGGTGAAACTGCTTCAGAAGAAGAGGTGGCAAAAGCTTTTGAAATTGTTTCCTCTGTTTCACCTGATATACCCCTTACAATTCAGCCTGTAAGTAGCAGCAACACACCTTCTATTTCCACTCTTCTCAAATTTTACTCTCTTTCTCAGGGCAAGCTAAAGAAGGTAAGAATTCTTCCTCAAGTTCACAAATTATTAGGCTGGTGGTAGTGGAAAAAGAGGTGTGTTAAAATACCCTCCAACTTGGAGGAAGTATGAAACCAAAGCTCAATGATTTTATTGATGAGATTAAACCTTATGTTCCAGGCAAGGCTATAGACGAGGTTAAGAGAGAGCTGGGTCTTTCCCGCATTGTAAAATTAGCTTCTAATGAATCTCCCTATCCTCCTTTTCCTGAAGCTCTTAAAGCTATAGATGAAGCGAAGGCAGAAATAAATCGCTATCCAGATTCAATCTGTTATGAACTGAAGAAAGCTATTGCTGAGTTTTATAAAGTAGAGTGGGAAATGGTTTTTGTGGGGAATGGCTCTGATGAGATTATGAGGCTCTTGGCACAGGCAGTTCTCTCGCCTGGAGAAGAAGCTATCATTCCATCGCCTTCCTTTATCTTTTATCCTATAGCGACACTTATTGCTCAAGGCAAACCTGTTACCGTTCCTTTAAATGAGGGGCTTAAAATTGACTTGGATAAGATTCTTTCTGCAGTTACTGAGAAAACAAAGCTTATTTTTTTAGCTAATCCAAACAACCCCACCTCTACTATCTTTTCAGGGGAAGAATTTGATAGGTTTTTAAGCTCACTGCCAAAAGATATTTTAGTGGTTGTTGATGAGGCGTATGCTGAATTCGTAACAAACAAAGAGTACAAAACAGGTTTGGATTTTTTCAATGCTTATGAAAACCTGGCAGTTCTTAGAACCTTCTCCAAAATCTATGGTTTAGCTGGTTTGAGGATTGGATATGGGATTATGCCATCTTATCTCGTAGAGGGTTTAAACAAGATTAGGGAACCCTTTAATGTAAACACTCTGGCTCAGAAAGCAGCTTTGGCATCTATTAAAGCTCAAGTTGAAGTTGAGAAAATGAGAGAGGAGAATGCACGGAATAGGGAGTATTTGACTGGTGAGCTTTTAAAGAGGGATTGTGAAGTGGCTCCCTCTCAATCAAACTTTCTTTTTGTAAAATTTAAGCGAGATGGAAGAGAAATATTTCAAAAGCTTTTAAGGAAAGGAGTTGTGGTGAGAAGCGGAGATATTTTTGGTAAAGGTTTTGAAAATTACTTGAGGATATCTATAGGAAGTAAAGAAGAAATAGAATTTTTTCTAAACAGTTTGGATGAAGTAGGGGTGGTGTAAATGATAATCGTAATGAAGAAAGGGGCAAGAGATGAGAATATAAAGCACATCGTAGATAAACTTCACGAGTTTGGGCTTGAAGCTCACATCAGCAAAGGGAAGTATCGAACGGTTATTGGAGTAATTGGGGATGAAGAAAAGATAATGGAGCTTCCTCTCACCGCTTATCCGGGCGTAGAAAAAGTTATGCCTGTTATGAAGCCATTTAAGCTGGTGAGCAGGGAGTTTAAAGAGGAAGACACCTCTATTAGAGTGAGAAGTTCTGTCATCGGTCCTCCATATTTTGCTGCTATAGCTGGTCCTTGCTCTGTAGAGAGTGAAGAGCAGATTTTGAACATTGCCAGGGCCGTAAAGGAAAAAGGGGCTACCTTCTTAAGAGGTGGAGCATTTAAGCCTCGAACATCACCCTATAGTTTTCAAGGTTTAGGAAAGAAGGGATTAGAGCTATTGGCTCAAGCAAGAGAAGAAACCGGTCTTCCAATAGTAACTGAAGTAATGGAAGCGAGGGATGTAGAGCTAGTAGCCGAATATGCTGATGTCCTACAAATAGGGGCAAGGAATATGCAGAATTTTCTTCTCCTAACAGAGGTGGGAAAGCAGGAGAAGCCAGTGCTTTTAAAGAGAGGTTTCTCAAATACTATAGAGGAGTGGTTAATGGCGGCTGAGTATGTGGCAAAAGCAGGAAATGATGAAATTATCCTGTGTGAAAGAGGAATTAGAACATTCGAAAAGTATACTCGTAATACATTAGACATCAGTTCAGTTCCCTTGGTAAAGACACTTTCTCACCTTCCTGTCATTGTTGATCCTTCTCATGCTTCAGGAAGGCAAGACTTGATAGAGCCACTTTCTTTGGCAGCTTTGGCAGCAGGAGCAGATGGGATTATGGTTGAAGTTCATGTAAGTCCCGAAGAAGCCCTTTCCGACGGAGCTCAATCAATAACTCCAGAAAAATTTGGCGCTTTAGTTCGAAAACTTAAAGAAATAGCCGACTTTTTTAACCGCCGCTGGCAGGAGCTATGAGAGATTTTGAAAGAGTGGGCATCTTTGGAGTAGGCCTTATCGGCGGCTCTTTAGGCATGGCAATTAAAAAATTTATATCTGAAGTTGAAATTTATGGTTACGATAAGGATCTGAGCTCTTTAGAGGAGGCACTAAAACTTAAAGCCATCGATAAAAAGATAAACTCCTTTTCAGAAGTTTCCCAACTTGATCTCATATTTATAGCTACGCCTGTGTCTGAAGTTTGCAAAGTAGTTAAAGAAATATCATCTTATCTTTCACCTAATACAGTCATCACTGATACAGCAAGTACTAAGGAAGAAATAGTTAAAGAATCAGAAAAATTCCTGCCAGAAAACGTTTTTTTTATTGGCGGTCATCCTCTAGCAGGTTCGGAAAGGGAAGGTGTATTGGGTGCTTCGCCTGACCTTTTTAAGAATGCATTTTATGTTCTCACGCCTACTGAAAAAACGAATTCAGAAGCTTTTTTAAAACTGCACTCTTTCATTAAAAAAATAGGAGCAAATATCGTGGCTTTAGAACCAAAGAGACATGATTTGATAGTTGCTTATATCTCTCATGTTCCTCATCTTTCTGCTGCTTGCATTGTTAATTTAGCTCGGAGAGCTGCGCGGAAAGAAGAAGGGCTTTTGTTCTTTGCCGCTTCAGGATTTAGAGATGCTACCAGGATTGCGGCAGGAAGTTCTGAACTGTGGAGAGACATTCTCATGGCAAACAGAAAGGCTGTTTTAAAGGCTCTTGAAGAAATGAAAAGTGAGTTGAATAGTTTTGAGAAAGCTTTGCAAAGGGAAGACCAGAATGAACTTGAAGAACTGTTGAGGAAGGCAAGGGAAGCGAGAATGAACTTGCCTGCTTTCCTCCATAAAGACTTAACAAAACTCTGGGTGGTAAAGGTACCAGTGGAGGATAGGCCTGGAACTTTAAGCGAAATAACTGTAGCGTTAGGGAAAATAGGCGTAAATATTGAGGATATTGAAATTGTTCATGGTGAGGGCAGAGGAGTGCTGAAACTTACAGTAATGGGTGAAGAAAACGCTCAGAAATCTGTTAAAGAACTCAGAAAACTTAATTATGAGCCGATTTTCGAACCCTTTCTGGAAGGAGAATGATTTAGCTTGGACATTAAAATAAGAAAAGCAAAATCTTTAAAAGGTGAGATTGAGGTTCCAGGAGATAAATCCATTTCTCACCGGGCAGCAATTTTCGCTCTTTTAGCTCCTGGTAAAAACTCCATTAAGAACTTCCTCTTTTCAGCTGATTGCGAAGCAACTTTAACCGCTCTTTCCCTGCTAGGGGGGAAGGTCAGCGTTTTGAAGGATAAGAAAGAAGTGATGATTGAAGGAGGAGAAGAAAAGGTAAAGGAGCCGGCAGATATAATAGACTGCGGGAATTCAGGTACAACTATGAGGATAATAAGTGGCTTAGTAGCCTCCTTTCCCTTTCTTACCATTCTTACCGGAGACAGTTCCTTAAAAAGGAGGCCTATGCAGAGAATCATTGACCCTTTGAGTAAAATGGGAGCTTTAATTCTTTCTCGAAATAATGGTTTTGCTCCGCTTGTTATAAAGGGCAAAGGGCTCCAAGGTATTGATTATGATCTCCCCGTAGCAAGTGCGCAGGTAAAAAGCGCTATTATCTTGGCAGGAATAAGAGCAAACGGGAGAACTATTATTAAAGGAAAAATAAAAAGCCGGGACCACACGGAGAGGATTCTTTCTTATTTAGGGGCTAAATTAAAGGTAGAAGAGGACTATATTTCTGTGGAGAGGAGTGTGCTTTTTCCTTTTTCCTTGGAGGTTCCAGGAGATATTTCCTCTGCAGCCTATTTCCTAGTGGCTGCTCTGCTTCTTCCTAATTCTGAGATTACAATAAGAAACGTGGGCTTTAACCCTACTCGGATTGGGATCATTAATGTTCTAAAGAGGATGGGAGCGCAGATAGATGTTTACAATATGAGGGAGAGCTGTGGAGAACCGATTGTGGACCTTTACGCAAAAACTTCCTCGCTTAAAGCAGTCTCAATTTCTCAGGAAGAGATACCTTTTTTAATCGATGAAATCCCTCTTCTTTCAGTTGCTATGTCTTTAGCTTCAGGAGAGAGCGAGGTGAGTGGAGCTCAGGAGTTGAGAGTGAAAGAGACAGACAGAATAAAGGCAATTTGTGACTCGCTTTCAAGGCTGGGGGTTAATATTAAAGAGAAAGAGGACGGATTTAAAATTAAAGGACCATCGCGTTTAAAGGGCAATTTTTTGGAAAGTTACGGTGACCACCGCATGGCAATGGCTATGGCAATAGCTGCTATCTTGGCTGAGGGCGAATCTGTAATTAGAGAAGCGGAATGCGTTAGCGTTTCTTTTCCTGACTTTTGGAACCTCTTAAAAAAGGTGGTTTCGTTTTGATTATTGCCATTGACGGCCCTGCAGGGAGTGGAAAAAGCACAGTGGCAAAAATCTTGGCGCAGAGGCTGAATTTGTTTTATTTGGATACAGGTGCTTTGTACAGGGCATTGACTTTGAAGGCGTTGAGAGCAGGGGTAAATATGCACAATGTAGAGGAAGTGGTTTCGCTCTTTAACGAATTTGATATTAATTTGCAGAGCAATTCCCAAGGCGAAATGAGAGTAATCCTTAATGGTGAAGATGTGAGCAGGGAAATAAGATCGCCAGAAGTTGGGCAGTTTGTCTCTCTTATTTCTTCCTATCCTGAAGTGAGAAAAAAGATGCTTTCCTATCAGAGAAAGTTGGCGGAGAGAGGCGCCGTTGCAGAAGGTAGAGATACAACAACAATAGTTTTCCCTCATGCTGACCTGAAAATTTTTTTAACTGCTGAAAAAGGGGAGAGAGTTAAGAGAAGATTGAAGGAATGGAGAGAAAAGGGGATAGGGGGAAGCTATAGTGATGCGTTGAAGGATATTGAGAAAAGAGATAAGCTGGATAGTGAGAGAGAACATGCTCCTCTCAGAAAAAGTGAAGATGCAGTGGTAATCGATACCACAAATCTTGACCCTCAAAGTGTAGCCGATAAAATTTTAACTCTTTTGAAAGAGAAGGGAACTTGCTCTGGAAAATAGGCTACTTGCTGCTTTATCCGATATTTAAAATCTTTTTTAGGTTAGAGATAAAAGGGAGGGGGAACCTGCCAAAAGGAGGCGCTATTTTAGTTTCCAATCACAAAAGCTATCTTGATCCAATTGTTTTGGGGTTGGCTACTAAGAGGCCTGTGAGCTTTATGGCAAAGGCAGAGCTTTTTAAGTACCCTCTTTTTGCCAGTTTAATTAGAGCTCTCCATGCTTTTCCGGTTCGGCGAGAGGAAGCAGATAAAAGAGCTTTAAAAGAGGGGGTCAAGCGAGTAAAGGAGGGATTTCTCTTAGGGATTTTTCCGGAGGGAACTAGAATAAGGAGTGAAGAAATTGGTGAATTTAAGCCGGGGTTAGCTTTCTTTCATCGCTTGACCAAGGCTCCAATTGTCCCAGTTGCAGTAATTGGGACAAGAAAAGTTCTTTTAAAAAAGGGAATTTTCCCCTACTTGGGTAAAATTAAGGTAGTTATAGGCAAACCTTTAGAATTAGGAGAAAGAAATATTAGCGAAAAGGCTCTCACCGAAAAAGTGAGAAAGGAAGTGATTAAGCTTTATAAGGAGGAACTTTGAAGATTATTGTAGCTTCTGAAGCAGGTTACTGCTATGGTGTAGAGCGGGCATTAAAGATGGTGAAAAAAGCACTTGAGGACGGAAAAGTGCCCATTTATACTCTGGGCCCACTTATTCACAATCCTCAGGTAGTGAGTGACCTTTCTAAAAAAGGAGTCACTCCGGTAAGCAGTTTGGATGAAGTCGAGAAAGGATATGTTGTCATCCGCTCACATGGAGTTCCTCCAGAAGTTTTAGAAAAAGCAAGGTTGAAAGGTATAAAGATAATCGATGCTACCTGCCCATTTGTTAAAAAGGCTCAAGAAAAAGCGTCACTTCTTTCCTCAGAAGGTTATTTGGTGGTCATAATAGGAGAAAAAAGACATCCTGAGGTTATAGGTCTTTTAGGTTATGCAGGTGGAAACTCCCTGGTTTTGGAAAATCCGGAAGATATTCCGTTTGAAATATTAAAAAGGGAAAAAATTGGCGTAGTTGTGCAAACTACTCAATCAGAGGAAAGACTCTTTGATATCATAAATAAACTCATTCCCTTCTCAGGTGAGCTTAGGGTTTTTAATACCATTTGCAATGCCACTCAGAAAAGACAGGAAGCTGCCAGAAAACTAGCTCGAGAAGTGGACGTTATGATTATAGTAGGGGGGAAAAACAGCGCTAATACAACAAGGCTTTATCAAATAAGTAGGAGGATTAATCCTCGCTCTTTTCACATTGAAACCGCAGAAGAAATTAGGAAGGAGTGGTTTGATAAATCTAAGACCGTGGGGTTAACAGCAGGAGCTTCTACACCCCGGTACTTATTAAATGAGGTAGAAAAAAGAGTAAAGAGCATAAGATGAAGAGTTTACCGCTCATTGCAATAGTCGGCAGGCCTAATGTAGGCAAATCAACTCTTGTAAACAGAATTTTAGGGAAGAGAGAGGCAATAGTTCATTCTCAGCCCGGGATAACCAGGGATAGAAAATATTTTGAATCGGAGTGGAGGGGAAGGCCATTCCTTCTCACTGATACAGGTGGATGGGATGTGAAGACTGAAGATATTTCTGAAAAGGTGAGGAGCCAAACTCTTAGGGCAATTGAAGAAGCTCATTTAATACTTTTCGTAGTGGACGCGAGGAGTGGTCTCACATTTCAGGATGAAGAAATAGCCTTGATATTAAGAAAAAGCCGAACCCCAACTCTTTTAATAGTCAATAAAGTTGACAATTTACAAAAAAAGGATGAGCTCACGGAGTTTTACAGCCTCGGCTTGGGTGAACCTATTTACATCTCAGCTCTTCACGGTTTAGGGATAGGCGAGCTTTTAGATGAAATAATTGAAAAACTTTCTTTGGAGGAAGTTGAAATTGAAGAGGAAAGAGAAGCCATTTCTGTGGCTATTGTGGGAAGGCCCAATGTAGGCAAGTCCTCACTTTTAAACTCTTTAGTGGGAGAGGAAAGGGCAATTGTAACTGAGATTCCTGGGACAACAAGAGATTCTGTAGATACTTATGTGGAGGCAGAAGGGCATCTTTTTAAACTGATTGATACTGCAGGGATTAGAAGAAAAAGCAGGACAAAAACCAAGGTTGATTTATTTGGTATAAGCCGCTCTTTTAAAGCGATTTCCCGGGCGGATATTTCCCTTCTTATTCTTGATGCTCACGAAGGCATTACCCGGGAGGACCAGCGTATATTAGAAGGCATTAAAAAAAGAGGATGCGGCATCGCTATTATTTTGAACAAAATTGACCTTCTTTCTCCACAGGAAATTGGAGTAGTGAAAGAAGATTTACATCGAAGATTAGTGTTTCTTCCAGACATTCCAGTTTTAGAGATTTCTGCTCTCAAGAAAACAAATCTTGAAAAGATATTTCCTCTTGTTTTAAGCGTCTATGAAAATTTCACAAAAAGGATACCCACCAGTATTTTAAATGAGTATCTTGAGGAAGCTCTTTTAAGCTTACCACCCATTTCTTCTGGAAAGAGGAGGTTAAAGATTTACTATGCGACTCAAGTTGATGTTGCCCCACCTCACTTTGTTTTTTTTGTAAACTTCCCAGATTTAGTAAATAATAATTTTGTAAAGTTTTTGGAAAATAGAGTGAGAGAAAGATTTAATTTTACCGGTGTTCCTTTAAAGTTAAACTTTAAACCTAGGAGGAAAAAAAGTTGATTTGGGCTTTTACTTTGCTGCTCTTTTCATATCTTTTGGGCTCTGTCCCTATAGGTTTAATTATCAGTCTCTACCTTTATAAAAAGGACATAAGAAAGGAAGGAAGCGGAAATATTGGAGCCACAAACGTTTTTAGAGTTTTAGGTCCTCTCCCTGGTTTTCTTACTTTAATCGGAGACATGCTTAAAGGAGCTTTACCTTCTTACCTTGCTACTTTAGTCTTTCCAGATTACCGCGTTAATGAACTATCCTCGCTTTGGGTTGTTTCCATCGCTCTGGCTGCTATTATTGGACATTCTGCCTCTATCTATCTTAAATTTAAAGGAGGAAAAAGTGTTGCTACTGCAGCGGGGGCTCTCCTGGTTCTCTTTCCTCAAATTGTGCTTATTCTTCTTTTGCTCTTTCTCTTTATTCTCCTTCTTTTCAGATATGTTTCGCTTTCCTCAATCACAGTTGCTATTTTATTTCCTTTTCTCATGTTCTTTTTTTACCCCCACAATCTTCTCTTTTTAATTTTCGCTATACTATCCTCAAGCTTAGTGGTGATAAGACATAGAGAGAACATAAAAAGACTTCTGAAGGGAGAGGAAAAAAAGATTAAATGGGAAAAAACTTAATATGTGGCGTAATTGGGGCAGGAAGCTGGGGAACAGCTATCTCTTCGCTTCTGGCAAAAAAGGGAGAAAGAGTTATAGTTTGGGCTCGGAGAAAAGAAATAGCGGATGAAATAAACAAAAGACATATAAATAAGGATTATTTAAGTGATGTTCCTCTTCCTGAAGAAATCCATGCCACAAACGAAGTAGAGGAGTTAAAAAAAGCAGGTTACATTATAATTGCGGTCCCTTCTCATGCATTTAGGTCTATTATCGAAAAATTTAAAGATGTCATAAAGGGAAAAACTATTCTTTCGCTAACTAAAGGACTGGAAAAAAGTGGGCTAAGGATGAGTGAGGTAGCAAGGGATGTTTTGGGCAAGGTTGACTTAGCTGTTCTTTCCGGACCAAACCATGCTGAAGAAGTAATAAGAGAAGTTCCTTCGGCTACAGTTATTGCTTGCGAAAATGAAGACTTGGCTAAAGAATTCCAAGAGCTTCTTATGACACCCTATTTTCGGGTTTACACAAATCCAGATGTCATAGGTGTAGAGCTTGCAGGAGCAACTAAAAACGTGATGGCAATTGCGGTAGGCATATCTGACGGCTTGGGATATGGAGACAATACTAAAGCCTCCTTAATGACAAGAGGATTGGCTGAGATAATGAGATTAGGAGTAGCTTGCGGAGCAAACCCTTTCACTTATCTTGGGCTTGCTGGAGTGGGTGACCTCATTGCTACTTGCACGAGCAAGCATAGCCGCAATAGATATGTAGGGGAAGAGATTGGGAAAGGGAGAAAGCTTTCAGAAGTTATAAGTGGAATGAAGATGGTCGCGGAGGGGGTAAAAACAGCTCCTGCGGTAAAGAAGCTTGCTCAGAAGAAAAGTATTTCCATGCCCATAACAGATGAAGTCATTAAAATTCTATACGAAGGAAAAAGTCCTAAGGAAAGTGTTTTAGAATTGATGCTCCGAAGTCCTAAATCAGAAATGCCTTCCTTTCCATTCCCTTAAAAATTTTAAAATTCTTGCTTTAAGTTGCGGAGGCATGTTTTAATTATTTATTGGTATGGTTTCTATGCGCGTAGGAAACATAATGCGGAGAGAAGTCATTTGGGTAACTCCTGGAACAAGTATCGCCGAAGCTTCCCAGTTGATGCTAGACAAGGGCGTGAGGTCACTGGTTGTTTGCAATGAGGACGAGAAAGTTGTGGGCATTGTCACTGATACAGACATAATTTCCCGAGCTATTGGAAAGTGCAATCTGTTCGAAACAACTGTGGAAAAGATAATGACTAAAGATCCTGTCACAACTCATCCTGACGCTGATGTTCTAGAAATTGTTAAAGTGATGGGTGAAAAAAGATTTAGACGCATGCCTGTTATAGATGAAAAGAAAAAGCTGATTGGGATTATTTCCATTGGCGATATAGCTCCACAACTGATGATTCAATTAGAACTTTTAAGAGGTACTCTTTAGGAGTTTCCTTGCTTACCTTTCATTTTATTACTTTAGGTTGTCCCAGAAACCAAATCGATTCTGACTGGATAAAAGGAACCTTATTGAAGCATAACTTTAAAGAGAGTTCCTATGAAGAAGCTGATTGCATTCTGGTGAACACATGTTCCTTTATTCTGCCTGCAAAAAAGGAATCGATTGAGACTATCTTAGAAGTCTGTGAGCAGAGGAAAAAAGCTAAAGTTTACGTCCTCGGCTGTTTGGCAAAAAGATATGGAAAGGAAATCTTTGCTGAAATACCTGAAGTAAATGGTGTGATAAGTCCTGATTTTTATCCTCTCCTTCCTAAAATCATTTTAAACAGCAGAAAAAGAGTCTTAAAAATTTCTTCTAACTACTCCTTTCTCTATGCAAACCCAAAAGTAGTGAGCACATTTCCTTTTGCTTATGTGAAACTCTCGGAAGGTTGTTCAAACTTGTGTTCATACTGCGCTATTCCTAAAATAAGAGGTCCTTTGAGAAGCCGTTCTATAAGTGAGATTGAGGAAGAAGTAAAAAAGCTTGTGGAAGCAAACTTTAAAGAAATTATTCTAGTCGCTCAAGATACCACAGCTTTTGGGCTGGACAGGGGAAAGAAAGAACTCTCTGAACTTTTAAAAAGGCTCTCCATATTTGAAGGAATATGGATAAGGCTTCTCTATCTTCACCCGGAGAAAATCGATGAGGAGCTGATTAAAGTAATTTCTTTTTCTCCCAATGTCCTTCCCTATTTTGATTTACCCATTCAGCATGCAAGTCCCAAAATTTTGAAAAAAATGGGAAGGAATCCAGATATAGAGAATTTGGTTAGTAAGGTCACGTTTTTAAGAGGTGTTTTTCCACAAAGCTTTATAAGGTTTACAGTGATGGTCGGCTTCCCGGGGGAAAGTGAAAAGGACTTGGAATTATTATCTGAGTTTTTAAAAGAAGCAAAGCCTGATTATACAGGTGTTTTTGAGTATTCAGAAGAGGAAGGGACAGCTGCTTATAAGCTGAAAGGGAAAGTTCCTGAAGAGGAGAGAGAAAGAAGAGCGGAGCTTATATCTCGACTTGGTGAAGAATTAACATTTCAAAGGCTGGAATCCTTCATAAAAGCAGATGTGCAAGTTCTGGTAGAGAGATGCGAAGACAACTTATCCTTCGGAAGGTTTTACGGTCAGGCTCCAGAAATTGATGGAGAAGTGATTTTTCCTGGAAGGGAGAAAAAAGGAGAATGGAAAAAGGTGAAGGCAAGAAAAAGGGTAGGCTTCGATCTGGTAGGAAAAGCGTTTTAAACTTTGCCAATTCTATTACCTTAACCAGGATAATGCTCATCCCTGTAGTAATTGCTTTGCTTTTAAGCAGATTGCCATTTTCCGGTTTTTTTGCCGCGGGTGTATTTGCTTTAGCTGCTCTAACTGACAGCCTTGATGGTTATTTTGCCAGAGTAAGGGGAGAGGAGTCTCTCTTAGGCCAGCTACTTGACCCTCTGGCAGACAAACTTTTGGTTATTGCTGCGTTAGTAGTTTTAGTTGAAGTTACAGACCTTTCCTCCTGGATTGCCCTGGCTTTTATTACCAGAGAGCTGGCAGTTACAGGTTTAAGGCTCATACTTTCCACAAAAAACATTAATTTGCCTTCTTCTTTCTATGGAAAGGCAAAAACGTGGCTTCAAATAATAGCCATAAGTGCTTGGATTTTGAGGAAAGAACCTGTTTTATATAACCTCAACTGGTTTTCACTGCTTAGCTACTTTTTAATGTTTGCTGCTCTTTCCATCGCTTTTTTCTCTGGATTTGAGTATTTCTTCCGCAACTGGGGGGTTTTAGTAGATGAAGGGGATTGAACTCATCAACATCGGTGACGAAATATTGCGGGGAGAAGTAGAAGATGAAAACTCGCATTTCATTTCCAGGACTCTCTTGGGGTGGGGATTGGGCTTGCAGCGGATAAGCTTCCTTCCCGACGACGAGGAAAAAATTGCAGAGGAGATAAGAGAAGCTACTAAAAGGTCTAGCGTCATCATAGTGTGCGGTGGCTTAGGTCCAACTCCAGATGACCACACTCGAAAAGCTATCTCCAAGGCACTAAACATTCCATTAGAAATTAGCGTGGAAGCAAGAGAGGAAATTGAAAAAAGGATGCAGAAGTTTAATGCGTCTCAAAAGATAGTAGAAGAGCAGTGCAGGCTTCCAGTTGGTGCCAAAATGATTTTTTCCAAAAGAGGCTCTGCTCCTGGCTTTCTTCTTCAGAAAGAAGAAAACTTAATCTTTGCTTTGCCAGGTGTGCCTTCGGAGATGAGAGAGATTTTGTTGAAATCCCGTCCTCAACTTCTCAAACACATAAAACCTTCTCAACAAACTTTTCTTTTAGAGATGCGCGTGTGCGGACTTTGCGAGGCAGAAATCATTAAAAAGCTACAGCCAGAAGTGGATTTGAATAAGTTGGCTTTTTACCCAAGAGCAGAGGAGGTTCGCCTAGTTATAAAAGGGAAGAGTGAAGAAGAAGCAGAAGAAGTCTCAAAAAAAATTAAAGAAATCCTAGGCATCTCTGTTTACGAAAAAAGTCTTTCCGAAGAGATTGGAAAGTTATTGGTAGAAAAAAATCTCACTCTTTCAGTTGCTGAATCATGCACCGGCGGTTGGATAGAAAAGACCATTACTCAAGTATCAGGGAGTTCGAGATATTTTTTGGGAGGGGTGGTAGCGTATTCAAACAGGGCAAAGATAAACCTTTTAAAGGTTCCTAAAGAGATTATTGAAGCTCATGGAGCTGTTAGCGCAGAATGCGCTGTTCAAATGGCTCAAGGAGTAAGAAAACTGTTCGGTAGTTCCCTCTCCCTTTCCGTTACAGGAATAGCGGGTCCCACAGGAGGAACACAAGAAAAGCCTGTAGGCCTTACTTTCATCTGTGCAAGCTCTTCTAAAAAAGCGGTAGTGAAGAAATATATTTTTCCTGGGGAGAGAAATGAGGTAAGAAAGAGAGCAGTTAGAAAGGGGCTCAATCTTTTGCGCCTTTTTTTGCTGGAAGAAAGCTTTTAAAGGAGGGAGAAATGCTAAGACTTTTTGTCGCCATTGATTTGCCTGAAGAGGTGAAGGAGGAAGTTTTTTCTAAGAAAAGTGAATTCGATATAGAGAAAGCTCGATGGGTAAGAAAGGAGAACCTGCATCTCACTTTAAAGTTTCTGGGGAATGTGAACGAGAAGGCGCTCTCTTCCATTAAAAAAAGCTTGCAAGAAATTGCCTCTCAAACGAAAGCTTTTAGCTTTAAACTTCACAATTTTGGAGCATTCCCTACTCCTAAAAGGGCGCGGGTTCTCTGGATCGGTGTTTCGGATGGTAATTCTGAAGTCATAAAATTAGCAGAACTGATTGACCAGCAATTATCCAACCTAGGATTTGAAAAGGAAAAAAGGAAATTTCACCCTCACATTACACTGGCAAGGCTAAAAATACCTGTTCCTTTACATAAAATTCCTACTTTAGATAAGGAAATCGAGATTAAAGCGGAAGAGATAGTGCTCTTTCAAAGCATTTTAAAACCGGAAGGTCCGACATATATTCCCTTGGAGAAATTTCCACTCTCTTAATGTCCCACCACCTTTTTATAATTACTTGCTATGAGAAAAGAGAAAGGAGGAGGGGTTAAAGTTGAATAAAGAGAAGATGCTCGAGCTGGCAAAGGAACAGATAGAGAAGAAATATGGTAAAGGTGCCATAATGAAGCTAGGTGAAAGCCCAGCTCAGAGAGATGTTTCGGTCATCCCTACTGGTGCATTTTCTCTTGATTTAGCTTTGGGAATCGGAGGAGTTCCCAGAGGACGAATTATTGAGATTTTTGGTCCTGAAGCGTCTGGAAAAACAACCCTTGCTCTCCAGGTAATTGCCGAAGCACAAAAACAGGGAGGAATAGCTGCTTTTATAGATGCTGAGCATGCTCTCGACCCTCTTTATGCAGAGAGAATTGGCGTTGACGTGAAAAACCTCCTTATTTCTCAGCCCGATACGGGTGAACAAGCTTTAGAGATAACTGAAACTCTGGTAAGAAGTGGAGCCATAGACGTTGTGGTGGTAGACTCAGTAGCAGCACTTGTTCCTCGAGCAGAAATTGAGGGAGAAATGGGAGACCCACAGATGGGTCTTCAAGCTAGACTTATGTCTCAAGCTCTGCGGAAGTTAGCAGGGGCTATAAGCAAATCGCAGACCTGCTGCGTGTTTATAAACCAGTTGAGAGAAAAAATTGGAGTTATGTTCGGCAATCCTGAGGTCACTCCAGGTGGTAGAGCATTGAAATTCTGGGCAAGCATTCGAATAGATGTAAGAAAAATTCAGTCAATCAAAAAGGGCGTCGAAGATATAGGAAGCAGGGTAAGAGCAAAAGTTGTAAAAAACAAACTTGCCCCTCCTTTTAAAGTAGCGGAATTCGATATTCTCTATGGTGAAGGAGTATCCAAAGAAGGCAGTCTTCTCGACGTAGCTGTAGATCAAGGCATAGTAAATAAGAGTGGCTCTTGGTTTGCTTTTGGAGAAACAAGGCTTGGCCAGGGTCGAGAGGCAGCTAGAGAGTTTCTAAAGCAAAATGTAGAGATTGCGAAAGAAATTGAGGGGAAGGTTAGGGAAGTTCTCTCTGTTTAATTTAAATGCAAGAAGAAAAAGTTCGAAACTTAGCGTGGAGGTACCTTACATATCGGGAAGTAAGCAGTTATGAGCTTTTCTCCTACCTTAAGAGAAAGGGCGTAAGTTCTTCTCAATCTCAAAAAATCATTTCTGAACTCAAAGAAAAAGGATATATAAATGACAGGAAATATGCTCTCTCTTTTATTTCAGAGCGAAAAAAGCGCTACGGTGTGCTGAGAATCAAAAGGGATCTTCAGAGGAAGGGTTTCCCTAGGGAAGAAATTGAAGAATATCTTAAGGGAGTGAACTCGTTAGAAGAGAAAGAAGTTGCCTTAACTCTGGCGAAAAGGAAGATGGAGAAAGTGAAATCTCTTCCGGCTTCTAAAGCTAAGCAGAGGATTTTTAATTTTCTGCGGGGGAGAGGATTCCCTTTTTCTCTCTGTCAGGAAGTCATTGCCGAGCTTCACTCTCAATTTGACACGATTTTTGAGAAGGAATAATATGAATATAAAAATACGGGTAGAGCAAAGTCTCGGCAGCTCTAGCCGAAGGGCTTTAATATATATTT
>Ga0180901_1141_pt1 | contig 28825 bp, 45 predicted proteins | sample Deesub1362A_J573_FD_124299 | JGI IMG/M metagenome (GOLD analysis project Ga0180901, IMG submission 124299) | Unclassified bacterium JdFR-66
TGGNGGTTTCAGGAGGATCCCTACTTCAACACCATGGTGCTGCACGTCCGCCGCTTCATCGAGCTGCTCAGGATGGACCAGCTGCTTGAGGTGAACAGAGCTAGGAGCGTTCACAGCTACATCCACCCAGAGCAAATCAACATCGTGGACCTCTCGGATCTGGGAGACATTGATGTGAAGAGATTCGTCGTTGCCCAGATGCTCAAGATGATCGAGAGGGCTTACAAGAAGCAGGAGTGCTTTATAGGTATAACCGAGAGCCACATCTACGCCTCTGAAACGGGCGATTTTGAGGCGAAGAGAGAGATAATAAGGTTGGTTACCGTGCTGGCGAGATCCTACGGCTGGACGGTGTTTCTGGAGACCCAGTCACCAGATGCCTTGGAGAGGATCGTACTTGAGAACGCCGACGAGATATACATTCTGGGGTACGTACAGCGAAGCAAGCTAACCAAGCTGATAAGGACCGCAAGCGTCAACTTCGAGGGTTTTCTGGATATTTTTTATAAGGTTGTGGATAACATTCCCAAGGGGATGGGTGTTTACGGCTCGGCTGCGGATCCGACCAACCCCTATGTGGTGAGGATCCAGCTGAGCCCTGTTGGGTGAATCCTTTAGCGATTCTATAAAATCTCGCCGGTTATGTCTATGATTCTGTCGATTGCAGGGGGGAACAGTCCGAATGCTGAGGCAGTTTTTGATCCAATTTTAACCGCTCTTTCAACTCTTGACCAATCTCTGTGAATCTCTCTCGTAGTTATATCGTCCAATTCAAATTCTCGTTTGATTTCGTCAGCGTTTAACATGTCTTCAACCCTCTTTTCGCGTCCGTAATTGTCTTGGCAGGACTCTAAAGTTTTACCGTACTCATCGCTTTTAATTTTGCATCTTATTATGAGCAATTCTCCTTTCTTGTTCAAGCCCAGGTAGGTGACGCTTTTTGGTGGAGCTACCTTATCTGCCAGTCGACTTAACCGATCCCTCATAGAAAAAACTGGTGAGATGACTATAAAAAGATTAATCATAACCATACAAGATCGTGAACATCCTATCACACTTGGGGAAAGCCTGAGTCCCAGTCCTCTTTCTCTCTGACTGTTTTCTTAATTTTTCAATAAGCAATCTCTCCTCTTTCTCCTCTAGCGAGACAGCCTCTTTATGCACTCTTTCAATTTTCTCAAGAAGCTCAAGAATACGCTTTCCTGTTGATGTTCGTGATTATGTGCCTCAAAAATGAAATCGTCCTCAGCTTCCTTTGAAAACAGTATGGCCTACATGCTCAGGAAGCACTTGAGAGTGAGAAAGTTAAAATATAAAAGCTACAAAAGATATTTAGCTTGTTTTATAAATTCATTAAATTCTCTATGGTATCCTTCCTTTGGCATTTCAAATAAATCAAAATTCTCATAAAATGGATCCAGTAAATCGGCAACGAGATCCGGTATGTTGACTAGATCAATGCTAATTGGTACCTCTATTTCACCAGACCAAGAATCTATTCGACAAATGTAGTTTCTTAATGGTCCAACAATCCGACTATTTGAGTTCCATAATTTACGCCCCAGTATACCTTCATACCTGCAGTAGAACCTAATTGAGTCCACATCATCGTACTCCCTGGCAAATTTTAATGCATGAATGAGGCCTTCACTAACACCCCATATTGGCCATATCCACTCAAGTATATCTTTTCTTCCAATTTCAAAGTCTTCGGTAAATCCACGAGTGTGATAAAAAAATCCTGTGGGCTTAGCTAACCAATAATCTAAATGTCGATGATCAAAAATTGTAGTGTAAATCCAAGCTTCGAGGAAATCCCCTCGTGGTTTGGGTTTATGTTCCTCAATATCAAGGATTATGCCTATCGACCAACCAGTACCCACCTGCGCGCTCTGAAGTGCAGAATATAGTTCTTTAAGAGATTTTGCTCTAGGAACTGGCAGCAACTGATATGCAATGATCCAACGACCAAACTTCTCCTCTCTTAAAGACGTATAATTAGACACATTTCTTTTAAATCGGTGATCTGCGAAACTTATTAACTCGTAAAATTCTTGAGTGGCATTTTTGACAGCAGATTCGGGAGGATTTAAAATACTACGAATCGTAGACATGAGATCTTCCTTATCGGCTAATAGACATCTCTTTATTAAATCCTGCCACTCTGACTCACTATGGGGCTCCTCAGACTTGGGTCCTGGTTTCCTAATGTAAATTGCACCTTTTCTCGTGACCTTACTATCACGTATACAAATAATAGGTGTCCTATCGTGAGATGACACTTTGACTACAGGATGCACCGAGGATCCTCCTTTTACAAAAAGAAGTTGAACTTCTGGCACAGGTTCCATGTATCTAGTTAACAAATCATGGAGTTTAGTTTGCTCCCAATTCTTTAAATCTTCCTCGTTGATTTTCTCCTCTATATACATTCCCTTGTCTTTATCCCATTTGTAACCGATAATGATAATACCTCCACCATGATTAGCAATAGCCATAACTGCCTTTGCAAGTTGTGCGGAATACTCATTTTTTGCGCCTAGAGGTTGAAAACTTTTAATTTCAATGTCCCTGCGTTCAATTTCAGAGGTTTTTGCTACTTCCAAATGCCTGATTATATTGTGAACATGGACATCATTTTCCCTCAGCAATTTGGATCCCCAGTATCTAATAAATCAATTTAACATGTTTAACTTTTGCGCCAAAACTGAAATCTTTCCATAAGATCACATGCCAGAGAAGTCCTCAGCACTCATCAAAGTGTTTCAGTACTTTCAGTTGCTTGGGTCAAAGTATCTGCTATTTGCTTGACTATCTGTATGTAATATCCCCTCAGCAAATTTCTTTCAGTTTCACCAATGTAACAATTGTGCGCTACAGGGTTACGCATATCCTGTATTTCCTTAATCTTCTGAACTATCCAATGCTGGTCGGGAAAGTACTTCTCGAATATTTCCTTCCAATTGTTTTGTATAATCTTTCCTAAGTCTTCTAAATCTAAGTAAAATAAGTCCTCATCTCCCCTGACCGTAAGCCATTTGTTCTTTTCAGCTTCAGCCCTTCTCCTTAGTATTTTTTCACGCATAGCTTTTGGAAGATTTATTTTGCTAAGGTAATCCTCTCCGTAAGTATCTTTGCAAACATTTTTTATAAATATTCTAAGAGTATTTTCTATGCAGTATATGTAAATATAAACTTCCGCCATCTCTCTTGCTTTCTCTCTAAGATCTTTCGGAATAAGTTCCTCAATGATCACGCTTGCCTCATTTGATATTTCCCTAGCTATTCTGGCAACCTCTCTTTCAATATCTAAAGCTTGAACTGGTACTACAAGCCCATTTTCATCAATGGAGTAGCCTAACAATTTCAGAGCTTCTTGGAACATGGATCTAATCCCATTATCTAGAAATTCTTCGCAGTCATAGCAAAATTCGTGCATCCAATACAATGGACTCTTAGAGCAGAGTTTATTTTCAAACCTCCTACAGTAATGATATATCATAATATTTTTATATATCTTTTCTAAAAAGATCTCTAATTCTTTTCCACCATGTTCAATTACTTTTTTTAAAAGATGTCTTACATCTTCTGAATACGTGAAATCACTAGTGCCATATTGTCTCAAATATCTTGGCACAAATGATCCTAATCCGCTGCTATCCGCCGCATTAACGATATCAATAACATCAACATTGTCCATATTCCTAATTCTACAAATTACAGCAACAAGCTTGTCAACAGCTTTTTCTATGGACTCGTTCATAACTAACCCTCCAATTTTTCTTCGGCTTTGTGCATTTTCTTCAGATTTTCAGTATGCACCTCTTCAATCTCCTCAAGAAGCTCAAGAATGCGCTTTCCTATTGGTGTGAGAGAATAAAGCGCCCTTGGACGGCGTACATTTGGATTTGGATCTTCGACATATGTGACTTGTACTAACCCAAGATTTAGCAATTCATTTAACCGCCTATTAAAATTCGAGCGTACCAAACCAGTCTTTTTCATAACTTCAGAATAAAAGGACATCTCGTTTTCTGCTATAGCTTTCAGAATTTTTCGAGCGTAAGTATCCAAGTAATCAAGAATCCCTTTTTTCTCTCTTTTGGGCATTACTCTGTCTTTTGTTTTTTGTTTCTTTTATAGGTGTATCACAGAAAATGAAGTAAACCACAACAATTTGTGTTAAGTACCATTATCGAAACTTTTAAGTAACATTGATTGCACCAATTATTGTACTTAAACACCATAGGTGGTGTAAGGTATGGGAGTTGTGAAAGTTACTATACCCGACGAAATGCACCAAGAAATCAGAGAACTCGTTAAGAGGGGCAAATACCGAAGCGTCGCAGACTTCTTCTACATTGCGGGCAGGAGAGAGCTTGAAAGGATAAAATCCGAGGAAAGGCTCCAGCAATGGGAGCGGATGCAGGAGGAGGGCGACTGCGAGATCATCAGCGATGCGGAGGTGCTGCCATGAGTTCGGAGAAAGTACCCGTACACGTGAGCATAGACAGGGACATCTGGGATCGCTTCAAGCTCCACGTGCTGAACAAACACGGAAAAATCCACGGCGTCCTGGGAGAGGAGGTCTGCAATGCATTGGAGATGTACCTTATGATGCAGAGCGGAGAAGAGTTTAACGATGCCGTGCGTCGGCTACTTAAGGCAGTAAGGAGGTTCAACAGATCCGTTAGTTCAATTCTCGCAGAGCTAGGTGATGCGGAGTTTAAGACTCTGAACGACTTCGGGGTGGTCTGAATGCTCGAACCCACCATAATCAAACCCGCCTTCCGAATTCTGCAGAGGGAACTGGTAGATGAGGGTGAGATTTTCTCAGGTGTTTACATAGACATCGAGGACAGTAACATGAGGTTGAGCTTCGAAGGTGTGGCTAGTAGGGCGGAGGTAACAGTCGGCGATTCCCCGAACCTCACGAAGTCCTTGGAGATCAGGGCGATAGCTGGTGGCAGGAAATTAGTCATCTGCTTCACCCACGAGATCGTGGAGATGATAGAGGAAATCCTATGCAGAAGATAATTTTCGTCAAGGAGGAGAACAGAAAGCACGCCCTCGTCAGGCTTACCCTCCATTTGGAGCAGAGCCTCATCGACGATCTTATGGAGGTGGCTTGGAACTACGGCATCTCCGTAAGGGTTCCCGAGAAGGTTATAGAGACTTTCCTAAGGTTGATAGTTGAACATGTAAGAGAGGAGAGGGGCTGAGGGGATATATTGACATCGAATATCAAAGGCTACGAAAGGTTTAAAATAATGGGGGAGCACAAAAAGTTTGCATGCAAAAAATGTTTGTGTGTGCATCCCGTGAATGTGTACCTCAAGGGTGTTCAGAAAACGCCTCAGGATTTTTATTTGGATGTAGAATTGTACAAAAGTGCAAAGATTTTCTTATTGTCTCTTTATTATATAGAACCTAATATTGTAGATGTGTACAGGAATACACAGCTATGTACACGTGTACATAACTGCAAACTTTTTCCTGCAATTTTGTACGAACCTACATTTCTCACGATTCATCACTCCAACTCCACTAATGAGGGAGGGAGTTCTCATGGTCAATATCCACATTAAAGTAGACGATGAGATCTGGTACGCTTTTAAGGATTATGTTCTCCAAAAATACGGCAAGCTACACGGAGTTTTAGGTATCGAAGTAACCCGTGCCTTAGACGAATACCTTAAACTCTCTCTGGCAGCACACACAAACAAAAATGTGCAGCAAATTTTAAGCAAGCCCAACAAGAGGCACATTGCCCTACTTTCACACATAGTAAGCTTCAAGGAAATAACGAAGTCCGATATAGAAAGGTACATCATGAAAAATTTCGGCAGCGACAAACGGACAAGGAACAAATACATCCAGTTTCTTCTAAACGGCAGGTTCATCAAGGTTCTCAAGCCTCTTTACGGTGAGGTCATCTACGAAGTCAACAGACAGAAGGCTTTAGACTTCCTTAAGCAAACCCTGAGTGAGGAAGAGTTCAAAGCAATCGTGGTTCAAACTGAGCCCGTAATTGAAAATAGAGGAGATACGATCAAAGAGTGTGGAGCGGAAAGATACCCAGCAGAAAGATACCCAGCTGGAGATTCAATCAGTGAGGTAAGGGAAAAGCTGGAGGGCTTTGGCATGTTCTCTGATGCAAAAATTAGGAACCTCATAAGGAGTGCTATGAGAGAACTGTAAGATGCAAAAGATTATTTTTAATCAAAGCTAATATCTAAAAAGTTGAAGGAGGTGAGACGGGTTGCCGAAGCGGAGACGTGTTGCAACTCGCCCTCGGCGGGAGAAGACGACGATCCGTTTCAAGCAGCAAGCCCGCTTCGAGGGCGAGGACTACGTCGTGTACGGAAAGAAGGGAACGGGCATCAGAACGATTTTTCCGATGTCGCAGAGGCATCCAGGCTTTGCCGCAGCTCCGTTTGGTGCGACGTTCAAGGTATGGTGGAAGGGTCGCTGGTACCGAGCAAGGAAAGAGGCAAGATGGCAGGAGAATGGAGCAAGGGTCCCCTGTCTAGTTTGGGAGGTCGAGTCATGAATCCCGCAACTCTGCTGGTGTTTTCCGTAGTCGTAGCAGCACCGCTCGGTCTCGTTCTTGAGGACATAGCAGATCAGGTATACCTTCACATCATGGATCTCGGCAGGATGCTACGCATCGTAAGCGATGAGGCCTACGACAAAGCCATCAAGGGAATAATGGAGAAGTACGAGCACAGGTTGAGAGAGCTTGAACAGAAGGGCAGGGCCGACACAGCAGAATACAGGGAGATCCAGAAGCGTTACGAAAAATTTACCGAGATGTACGCTGAGGAAACTGATAACGACTTGAAGATTGTTGAGTACTCCGTTGACTTGGATGTGGGAACGGCATCCGTCACTCTGAAAAACGTAGACGGCAAACCGATCGACTACATAACGGGCTTCGTGAAGGTCATCACCCCGGATGGCAGGGTAAGTGAATTCAGCGCCCCGATTCCGATTCCGATCAACTTGGAACCTAACGAGACCAGAACCTTCACCGTCAAGATTTGGGGCTGGAGCCCTGGCACGTACACCATACACAGTGAGGTCTGGAGGTGGAACGGAGACAGGATTCTGGAGGCCACCATAACGGTCGATGTCTGACCCATAGTTCACCAAACTTCAATTTTTTACACACGGAAAGTCTACATTTTGAAGGGTGTTTAGTCGTGGTCGAGACCCTCAGTGAGCTGAAGCTGATCTACGAGGCCTGCTTCAGAGTTGGACTTCCAAAGTCGATCCAGAAACCTGTGAACAAAAGGGGCAGACCGAGCTGGAATCGGTTTATTTTGCTTACAGTACTCATCTACGGGCTGATTAATGGCTTCAGCTACCGTAAAATGGAGGAATTCTGCCGAGAAAACAGAGATCTGCTACGTGAGCTCGATCCAACTTGGAATCCAAAGCGTCCACCCGATCACAAGAACTTCCACCTGATGGCGAAGAAGCTGAAAGTTGCGGACGTAATGCGGATAATGGCTAAGGTTAGGGAGCTGAAGGGGGAAGTTCCGGTTCTGTGGTACTGAGGTGTTTCATCAAAATATCCTTTTTTTGTAGCAATTAAAATACTAGATGTGGGTAATAAGGAAACGATAGGTCAACGGAGAGTCTTATAAGGAGAACGGCAGCATTGGATGATAAACTCTGCTACTCCCTCTCCGCTACGATCTTCCACTGGGAATCTCATAAGGAGAACGGCAGCCCATACGTTAACGTATTTTTATTTTCGCAAAAAACGTAGGATTACGGAATCTCATAAGGAGAACGGCAAGGCTAAGTTCGAATAACTGTGTACAAGAACTCAATCTCAGTCCAAGCTCTTTCAAGCAGCTTTAGATAGTACCTGTAATCGAAGCTCTCGAAGTCCCTCACATCAACCACGTGCTTCCTGGCGTCAACAACCACGTACTCGATCGTCATACCCGGCTTGATGTCGATGCCCGCTTTCCTATACGTCCTAACTGCAGCAGCCTCAACGCAATTCTTGCTGTAGTTAGTTCTGCTTACGACCTTCCTTATTACCAAGTCCTTGGGATCTGCGTACCTGAGTTCATGCACGTATCTCTTGTATATTTTCACGAGTTTTGATGCAAGTCTACTGATATCCTCGATGTTCTCAGCCCTTGATAGAACTTCAAAGGCATCAAGTTGCAGTTTCCTGACATATTCTGGCGTATCCCTCCTTCTCGCAGCCACACCCCTCAGCTTCATCTTCCCGCTTTCGAGTCTGCCGTAGTAGCGGTTGTAGGCGCCGAATCCATCCTTCATTGGTAGAAATACTATCCAGCTGTAGTGCTCGATATCTGTGAGCAGACCAGTTTCATCTTCTACTCTCTGCTTCAGCTCCTCTATTTTCTCACCTCTCAACCAGAGACAGTCCACAATTCCGTGAAGAACTTCGAAGCCCATCTCTTCGGCAATTTCCTTGGTTTGCAGCAGAGTTTCCCTACCTATCCTGTTTATCTCCTCGTGCACTTCTATTCTGCCGAATTTGGCGTTGCGATAACCGGTGTAGCCGAAGCACGTAACGAGCATCCACTTGAGAATGGAATCGAGATCCGTGTATTCGGGATTACCCTTCTTGAGCTTTTTCGTCTCTAAACGAAGCTTTAGAAGGGGTTCCAGTACTTCAGCCAGAAAACCCCTGCCGTTGCGGCCGCTTATTGTCTCCGGTGAGAGGTTGTACTTCACGATTATCGACGGATACATCGACGTGAAGTCGAGCTGCCAGACATCCTCGTAAACGCCGGGCGATGGCTGGAAGATCATACCGCCTCTGTCAGCTGCTTTGAGCTCTTCGAGTGTCTTTCTTTCTTCGGCATCGCTCTTCCTGAACGGGACAGCTATACCCCTCTTCAGAGCCTCGAACACCTCGTAGGTGGAGATCAGCGTGCCAGGACTAAACCTCGCAGCAAGATTCGGGGAGATGACAGCGAGCCGGGAAGCCAGAAGGATCCCGTTTAGCCCGCTCTCCCTGAAGTTGAAGGACTCCGTGTCTATCAGGATTCTCCCCTCCGGTATTAAGGCGGCTCTCCTGTATCTCGCCCTTCCGTAGCTCCAGTAGGACTTTTGAGGCAGCTTTCTGAATCTACCTGTCCTGCTGATCGTGTTCTCCAGCCCGTAATTCCCGCTCAGCTCAACTACGTGGGGAACCCAGAAATCTGCATCTCTGAAGAGGATAACATCCGGATCCTCAGCCTCGATTGCGGAGAAGAGGTCGGTCAGCATCTCCCTCTCGCTTCCTGCCAGCCTGTCTCCGTTGACTCTGATCTCGTACAGCTCGGGTCCGAAGATATCTCCTTTAACGTCAACTCTCAAAACGCTGAGCGGCAGCTCGAACTCCGCATCGAACCTCTTCTCATCATCATCGAGCACGTGAGCGCAGGGGAAGATTCCTCTCTCCACCATGAACCTCTGCTCCAGTCTAACGTCAACATTGAAGAGCTTCGCATCCTTCGCCTGCCTCTCTATCCTCTCTGCAACTCTTCTTCCGGCCTGCACCCTGTAACCGGGAAGCGATCCATAGATTGTTCTGAACTCGCACTCCTCCAGCCTGTATCTTGTTTCGAGAGCCTCGATCATGTCTACGTGGAGCGTGGGATCAGGTAAGTGAAGTAAAAAATAGGGAGAGATCTTGAATTCGTATCTCCTAACCTTCCCTTTTTTGATCCACAGCACAACCTTACTCCGTTCGGAGTAGCAGTCCAGAATCCACATTTTCGAGTGCTTTCAGCAACTCCAGAAGTACAGAAAAAACTGCAGCCTCAAGCGGATCGTCGAAGAGGTAGAACACTTCGCTGCTGTGTCTCTTGGCCATCTCTGCCAGCTTCGTCGCGTAGATCTGCTCCTCCTTTTTCAGCGTTCTTGCCGTCCTTGCCCAGCGCTCCGCTATCCTCTTCACCTCCATCCTTACGCTGGAAACGCTTCTGCCCATCAGAACACCTCCAGCGTGAGCTGCCTCTCTGGCCTCTTTGGATAGAACCTCTGCTCAATTCCCCCGCTGCCGACGTCGGCGATGTAGAAGCCAGCCTCCTCCTCCTGAACGTAAAGGTACCTGTCGGCCTGTTTGGTGATGAAGTCAAAGATTCTGTCCCTCTTCGGGGAGAAGTAGAGAAGCAGCCTGTCCCTGCCCACCTGCTGAAGCAGGAAGATTAGATCTTCGAACACCGAAAACGCTGCACCCTCAAAAAGCAGCGGGTCGTGTTCGACGAAAACGACATCCTCGTATGAATTCAGCAGGATTTCGATGAGCTGGTGAATTGTGAAGGCCCTCCTGATGTGGAGGCTGCCTTTAAGCTTATCAACGATTCCCGACCGGTTTCCGCAAACGTAAAGCGCTGGGAAGCGGTAGTGGGTGACGTAATCCTCCACACAGTCTCTGCAAACCTTCGCCGGTGCGTACAAGACGTTGAATCCGGGTCCGATTCTGACAGATAACACCTCGACCTCCATGGTATTACTACTCCAAGGCAAATATGAAGTTCGACCCCCGGATGCAAGTGAAAGAAAATATACATGTTGAGTCAACATGAGTCAATGCTCTCATGGGACGAGACGATATTCAAAAGCATCGAGGTCTTCGACCCAGAGTACCTGCCGGAGACTCTACTCTTCAGGGATTCCCAGATAAGGGAGCTGTACGCGTGCTTGAGACCCGCATCACTCGGCTCGGCTCCGATTAACGCATTTTGTGTCGGTCCCCCTTCAACGGGTAAAACATCAACAATCCGATATGTGATCAGGGATGCCGAGGGCTTCAAAGCCTGCTACATTCGCTGTCCCCGCTTCAGGGACCCCTACAAAATATTCGCAAAGATATTCGAGACCGTTTGTGGTCAGCAGCCGCCAAGCAGCGGAATTAGCAAGACGAGGTTGATGGACAAGGTTTGGACGCATCTTGACGAACCGCTTGTTGTCGTTCTCGATGATATCAACTTCCTGGGGAAGAAGTACACCGACGAGGTGCTGTATGAGCTGCTGAAGGCTCACGATGAGTACTCGGTAAAGGTCGGGATAGTCGCTGCCGCTACGGACCTGAGGTTTCCCATGCTTCTCGATCCCTTTGTGGGCTCGATCTTCCACTACAATGAGATCCGCTATCCTCCATACAGCTACGGCGAGATGCGAGAGATATTGAAAATGAGGGTGGAGCACGGCTTCTACCCCGAAGTCTTTACAGAAGATGCCTTCGACAGGGTTGTAGAGCTGGCCCACAATGCCTGCGACGTGCGCTACGGCATATACCTTCTGAAGGCTGCCGGAATGCTGGCCGAGGGCAGGGGGAGCAGGAAGGTGGAGTTTGATGATGTCGAGAGAGCTCACGCAGGAGAGTCGCTTACGTTCCTGGCGAAGATCATATCGTCACTCAACAGCGAAGAGAGGGCTGTTCTGAGAATCATCTACTCGGCACAGAACGAGATATCCACCGGAGACCTTTTCGAGATCATGCACAGGGAAGTGAGGATGAGCTACAGGAAGTTTTACAACGTTCTTGAGAAGCTTGAACGGCTCAGACTTGTCGACATAGCTTTCGGCCCGAAAGGAAAGGGGAGAACCAGGTACATTTACCAGAAGTACGACCCCCAGGTTGTCGAGAGGGCTTTGAGGGAGTTTTAGCCCTCATCACCACTTGCAAGCAGCAGTCTAAGTTCTTATTCTCATCTGAGTAGAACTCTTCCGGTGGTCGAGATGGAGGTAAGGGGTAACGTAAAGCTCGTTTGGAAGCCGGCCTGGATTTGGATGAGGTTGAGGGAGAAAAAGAGCGGGAGGGAGGGAGCTTGAGCAAGGACGAGAGAATTGAGAAGATGTACAGGGAGAAACAGGAGCGAATAGCTCGTCACACCGCTTTAAAGGCTGCGATCAACATCGTTGCCCTCTCTGAACACAGCAAATTGGCAGATGCCGAAAAGACAGCCGGAAAGGTTCTGGATCTGGCGGAGAGATTTTACGAGTGGCTGCGGGGGAGATAGACTTGGAGGAGAAAGACTACAGACTTCGAATTGTACTGAAGGTTAAGGGCAGGGACGAGAAGATCGACGTGGACGCCAAGGTAATCCCCTTGAAAGATGCCGTGGGTAGCAGGATGGGAATGTTTTACATAGACTACGCTACAGTCAGAATCGAGATGAGCCAGGATCTGCTCGACGACATGTTTGAGGAAATTATCTGGTTCGTGACCCCAGACAGGGTGAAGCAGGCGGTGAAGGTGTGGTTTGAGAGAGCGATGTAGATGAAACAGTTGGATAAGGGAGTTGTACTTCTCTTATTTTTCATTCTCGTTGCTCCCGCTCAGGCGTGGGATTGGGACACGCATCAATGGCTGGCGGAGAGAGTTTGCGAGGATCTCGCATGTCCGTGTTTGGATACGATAAAGGAGGGTTCGCTCGTCCCGGATCGGGACTTCAAGGACTTCAGGAACCATCACCACTACGATCCGAAAACCTGCAAGCCCTCTCCCTACTACAAGTGTCCCACCCGCTACGATGATGTGGCCCTCGATAAGACTCGCTACTGGCTCGAACGTGCCGGAGATGCGGAAGGATGCGAGAGGTGGGAGTACATCGGAATCGCTTCCCACTACTTCTTCGACAGCAAGGACATCTGGCATCAGGTGCAGGACGAGGACTACTACGGCTGCCACAAGCCGTTTGAGGATGCTGTTGGGGAGAAATTCGCGGCCGGAGAGACCAACTGGAGCGTTTGCAGGTGCGGTGCCTGTGTGAGCTACGGTGACTTTTTGAAGTGGGTTGGGGAGTTTGAGGGTATGGTGGAGGAGTATCTAATGGTTCCAGCCGAGACCACTGCGGAGACAGCGTCGGTGACCGAAATTCCCACGACACAGCCTTTAACGGTGGAAACTACTCCTGAAATTAGTCCACCCGAGAAAGTCGGAACACTCGGCTTTGAGATTACCATCTCGGTTGTGGGCTTGTCGATTGCCATTGCAGTTCGGAAGTGGGTTTGAGGTGGTATGTTGGGATTTTAAGGCGTCTAAATTCCGTATTGGGACAGAAAACTTAATATAAGATGAAATATAAGATTTAGTAGAGATGATAACTGAAAGGCGTCTAATTCAAAAAAAGTTAAATTTGGAAGATGGTATTCAGATAGAGGAGATGCCAAAGGTTGTTGTTGATTACGTTCCGACGCTGGATGGAAGGAAGGTAAAAAGAGTTGTGAAGGTTGGAGATGGATCCATCATCAAGCTTTTTGATCGAACTCCGGTACCGAAAAAAGATACGGATGTCGTGTGTCCGCACTTTCTGGAACTAAAATGGGCCAATGGCTGCCCCTTCAATTGTGCTTGGTGTTACCTCCAGGGGACATTCAGATTTCTTGATAGGGGAAAGAAGCCATACATTAAGGATTGGAAGAGGGTTGAGCTCCATCTTAGGGCTCTTTTCGAGTACAACTCAAGGAAAGAGTTATTGAATGCTGGTGAGCTTTCGGATTCCCTGATCGGGGAGCACGGTAACCCACCTGCGTCAATAAGATTGGCCAGAATGTTTCAGGGGCAGGATGGTTACATGCTCCTTCTAGTCACCAAATCTGACAGAGTAGATAACCTGCTGAAAATCAAGCCCGAAAACGTTATCGTGAGTTTCAGTATCAACGCCTTCCCAGTAGCAGAGCGGTGGGAGAAGGGGGCACCTCATCCGTTGAGGAGGATCCAGGCAGCCGTAAAGCTCCACGACCACGGATATCCGGTTAGAGTGAGGGTTGACCCCATGGTTCCTGTAGAGGGCTGGAGGGAGCAATACAGGAAGCTGGTGGATGAGATCTTCAGGAGGTTTGAGCCTGAGAGGATAACGTTAGGAACGCTTAGAGGTTTGAGTACAACCATAAGGTGTGCCAGGGACACTAGCTGGGTAGAATACTTGGATGAGAAGAGCAATTGGGGGCTCAAGCCGAGGTTTGATGTCAGAAGGGAGATGTACAGGTTTGTCATCGATTTGCTGGAAGAGAGGGGGTTCAGGGATTACGGGCTGTGCAAGGAGACTGTGGGGATGTGGATGGCTCTGGGGATGGATTACAGGGAGATTAGGTGTAACTGTTTGCTCTAGTATAGCCGAATGTACATCAAAAGAACTCATCAAGAGATAGATTTCTCGACTTTTTCTTTTCGCTTTCTTGCTGTTTTTCCCGGATATAGTCTGTCAACCTTGTAGATTTTCCATCCAGGTATTTAAGGGAATCCTCCACAATGTCTCCAGAATATCTCTCGACGAACTCTTTCATCCTCTCGATCCAACTCTTCCAAGGTGGATCTTCCCTCCCTGATGCAAAGATCAGGAAGTACTTAAACATGGGTCCTCCAAGAACCTTCCCCTTCACCATAATATCCACTACATAATTTTTATATTCTTTTATCTTTTCTATATAATAATTTTTCAAAATTTCTTCTTTACCCAACAAGCTCCACTCTTCAGGAGATGCTCCAAGACACTCTGAAATCGTTTTTATGGTTTCTCCAGACAATCCGACAGAGTTGTACTTACCGATTTCCTTTGCAATTAGGGTGGCTTGGAACGTTACGAGTACATCTCCATAAGGGATTTCGAGTAACTTTTCAAATGCTCCCCACCTGAATTCCCACTTGTAGGGATCTACCAATGCTAAGTAATTCTTGTAAGGGAGTTTGTCAAGCTCTTTCCTTATCTTGGAAATCGCATCATTCGCATCTCCGATTATAAATTTACATCTGTTCTTGATCCAGCTGAATTCATCTATTTCGGAGAGCAACTTTAGCCTGGTATGCAGCGCACGGATATTTCCTTCCTCCAAATCCACAAAATACATTCTATCGAATTTTTTCGGTGATGTATTTGCACAGTCTACTGCGACAATAGGTGACCCTGCTATCAAGCTTTCGGAACCTTCGACTTTGTTAATGCCGGATCCTGCAAAAAGATCGATATAAACGGCATCAACTCGTCCTTTTCTTTTTTCCAAACCTCCAATAATTCTGAGATATGGCCCAACCACGTAGGAAAGAGCTACAAGTTTGAGTGGGGTCCAGTTCCTGAAAACGTGCAGCTTGTCAGAAGCCGACGCGAGTTCATCAAGTAACCCAGGATACTTGCTTAATTTCAGTATTGACAACCTCTTGTCTAAATCCTCAATGGAAAACTCCAAAGACATACTCACACGCGTTTATTAGAGAACTCTAACAGGAATGTCTATGTAGCACCTCGCAGGGGATGTTTTGGTTCCCCTCCCGCTTACCATCTGGGTCCTGTGAGCACCTGACCCTTTCACGACTTCCCTGTCCGAGATGCTCCTCGCAATGAGCACGAGTTTTAGGCCGACCAGGACGTATTCGGGATCTCTAATCTCCCTCATCGTACTCCTCCACAGGCTGCAGCTTTCCCTCCTTAATTAGCTCCAGAACGAGTGAGTGAGCGACCTCATAAGGGATCTGCAGATCCTCAGAGATCCTGAGTGGGGAGACGACCTCACCCTTTTTGTCTTTGAGGTAATCGAGCAGGAGTTTCTTTGCTTCATCGCGAGAAATCTCGCGGAGGACAACAACCTTGCCTTTGACTATGTTTTCCAGCTCTCTAACCTTTTTCTCCAGCTCCTCCACTCGCTTTGCGAGGTCAACGTTAAGCATAATTGTATTTAACCCCTGAACCTTTAAAAAATTCACTCCTCCTTGTAGATTTACTCTTTTTCTTCCAGTGCTCAAAAAAGGTTCTGGGTGGCACCTGCCTACTCCTTCCCCTGCTTACTCCTTCCCCCCGCTTAAGCGGAGTCACTTTAACATCTTAGATGTGGGGCTGGGACGGTCCCGAATGCCTGTGGAGAGAGAACCTCTACCCCTCGTGATTAGCTACAGAAACGTGACCGAGGGGCAAGTTCTCTCGATGAAGCGGGAAGCCCCTTGCGTAAGCAAGGGGTAGTTCACAATTATGGTAACCACTAATCTCCTAAGAACTCCCTCCCCTTGGGCGGAGCCTTCTTCATCTCCTCCTCGAAGATCTGCTCGATTTCTTCGAGCTTGGAGAGGATTTTGAGGCCGAGAGGTGTAAGTTTATAGATAGGAGCTTTTAATGATCTATCATACTCGACCTCAACCAGATATAGCTCTCTCTCGAATTCCTCAAGACGTCTCCAGATAGTTGCTTTATCGTGATTTGTTTCCCTTACAATGTCCATAAGTCTTTTTCCGTCATTCTTTAGCGTTTTAAGAACTTTAATCGCTCCTGATTTTGACAAACCTTTCATCAGTTTTTCAACCATGGTTCATCTTTGAAACAAATAATAAAAAGAGTTAATTGATGAAGTTGAATATAAGTTGCAGAATCGCAACCTATAAATATTTGATAAAACTGAATAATGGTTGCAATGGTGCGTAAAGGTTTTGATAGAGTTTGGTCTGATATACCAATTGAATGGAAAGAAATCCTTGAACGCCTTATAGAAGAGGAATCGCCTGTAATAGGAGCAAAATCCATCAGCGAGTATATTAGAGCTTTGATTCGCGAAGATTTGACAAGGAGAGGATTGATTGCTGTCGAATCCGTTTCATGACTTTTTCTAATACCGTCACACAAACAGAAAAACCCTCTTGCCTTGAAGAGCTAGTTGGCGCTGTAGCCAGCATCGAAATAGAGTTACCTAAAAAGATACCCGATGGGCGTCTAACTTACTTTGGAATAAACCATATAGCAAAAGCGCTCAGAAACCACGGACTGCGCTTTCCAAAAGCCCTCGTGGATGCAATAGTCTACTTGGGTGGGAATAGCCTAGATCAGCAACTTTCGGCGAATCTACATCAGTGGAAGCAAATTCTCGTTGAGTTTCTCACCGCCAACCGTGAGTTCCTTGAGCCCGTTTACCGCACGGGTCGTTTTCTTCCCCCTTTTCCGATCTCTTTTGAAGATGTCTCCTCAAGGCTTCAAAAGCTGTTCTTGATCCTTGCGGGCTCCGCCGGGGTAAAGAACCCGGGAAACCTGATTTTCGTTTCGGAGGGGAAGAAAGGAAGTGGCTACACGGACGCCGTAGTGGTTCTCCTGCCGGTTGGTAAACACGAAAATCACCTGATAGCCGCTACGGTCAGAAGGAGAAGATGGTACATCCCGCCCGCAAAGGCGGACGAGAACTTTAGAGAGTTTAGAAGGAGGGTTGGAAAAGCTCTGAGAAGATTTGGAAGCGAGAAGGCGAAGATAGCCAACGAGACTTACATAATGGTCGGCAGGTACACGGGTGGAGTAAGGGGCTTCTTCCGACGCAAGGGTATCAGCAAAAGCAAACAGGCAGTCTTGGTGTTTGATGACAGAAAAAGGAGCTGGTTTGTGCTTTTGATCAGGTTCCTGAGAAACCTATTTTCTAAGAGGTTGAGCAGGCAGGAGGAGAGTACCAGAAACGTTTTCGGCGTTGTTGCTGAAAGAATGAGAATCCTGAGGGCTTATCTCAATGTTTTGGGCAATGCCGAGAGTCTGTTCTGACCAAGCATAGCCTGTGCTTTACCCTATTTTCATGATTACAAATAATAATTTCTGTCTATTCCAACTTTTATGTGAACTCTATTTAAGATATTAGACTTTGTTTAGGTAGATATTCTATTAGGGAGAGAAGCTCCTATTACGCCCCTTCTTTCAAGCTTTTCCATGCCGCCATCCAATTACGCCCACCACTATGTTGACCGTATTCTGGGGGTTCCATTACCTTGCTGACCGAAGGTGCTATCAATATGTGTATTAGATAAACACATATATAAAAAACCCATCATACACTACAGGGAAACTAACGACCACGGGGATATCATCCAAGTCAGAATCTGGAGAGTGCCAAAATCAGAGGATTTCTCGGAGGGAGTAAAGTACTCCCTCGTCTACATCCATGTTGAGGGCGATAGCTGCACGAGAGTCCTGGGCTACGACAACGAGATGGGAAAAGGGCATCACAGACATTATTTCGGCAGGGAGGAACCAATAAGATTTGAAGGCGTTGAGAGGCTAATCGAAAATTTCCTTGAAGATGTTGAGAAGGTGGAGAAGATCCTGTATGGTGAGGTTGAAGAAGATAAGGGTTGAGATAACCCCGAGAAAGGAGGCTTGGCAAATGGCTTCACCCCCATTGTTTCATAAAAATTTTATTAACTATTTTAAACTTTTCGATTTATTTTAGTTCTAACCACTTTAAATATACTACCCGAGGTGATAAATCTGATAACCTTTCTCTCTAACCACTCACGAGTTCTCTCTATTTTTCCCCTACTCATAAATTTTCTTCAAACAATATTGCGGTTATGCGGTTAACTTTTACTCCAAAACTTAAATACGGTCTATATTCCAAACATATAAGTCAAATCTTTCCTTGCGATTTCCCGAACATTGTAAGTTATAGCGTTCAAACAACAATATTAATATGAATATTCTAGCAATCTTTACGAAATTCTTAAATTTGGTCGAGAAGTTTTCTCTTTTTCTCTTCAAATTCTTCTTTTGAAAGAATGCCAGCTTCATATAATTCCTTTAGCTTTTTGAGCTTCTCAATAGGATCCTCTTTTGGTAGAGTTCTCCTCTCTACTACCTGCGTCATTGGCAATGCTCTTGTAATGATTTCTTTAGGTTTTGAAAGCATTAGCTCGACCCCAAGCAATCCTTTCTTTTTCTGAATGGAGACCGGCTCGACAGCGATTGCATTCAGAGCATCTCTTATAGATTCTATTGCTTTTTCAGCCTCCTCTTTTTCCATCCAACTTAGTGTAATTTCTTCTCCTTCTTCGCTTCGAATGACGAACTTAGCTCCAATCTTTCCTTTTTTGAAGTGAACGAATTCAAGTTTCTCGTAAGGGATATCGACCATCTCGTATCTTCCAAGGATTTTCTGGTCCAGATACATCACTCTTCGGTTGGTAACAACCAAGAATTTTGGCTTCAATTCTGTGTAGAGTTTCTTTTTAATACTGTAAAGAACAGATTCTCCCGGATATAGATTCTCAGTTGCCTCTTTTGGAATCTCGGCCACTAAAATCACCTCTTTCTATTATCACTATAAATCCATGACATAGATTTAAAATCTTTTATTATTTTTGAGTTTCAAATTTAATTACTGGTTGCAAAACCGCAACCATTAAATAGATTTGGTTGTAAAGATGAGTATAGTTTAGTATATTGAAACTAAACTGGAGGTTTGAAACTATGAACCCGGAAGTGGAGTCTCCAGCATGTAAGGAAAACGAGCTAACCATCAACCTCGGTAGAACTTTGAACGGGCTGGAGTTCCTGAAAATCCGTCGCCTCAAGCGAAAGCCTGGCTGTAGAGTCTACTTCTTGGAACGCCGCTGGAACGGCAGCTGGAGAACCATCTGGAGCTGGCACTGCCTGACCCTCGACGACATCCTCAGGAAGGTCAGAGAGCACTCGCTCCTCGACCTGACGCTCAGCAGAGATGTGATGAGGCAGCTTGGGAGCTTTTATGTTGCTGAGTCGGGCGTGGAGGTGACACCGGCGTGAAGCTCGATCCCTATTTTGGAGACGCTGGTGTTGCCAACGCCGCCAAGCGACTCCGAGTTGCAAGTGAAGCCCTTGGTGAACTCGAAAGTGCCCGAACGAAGCTGGCTGCCATCGACTTCGTAGATCTCGCCAGCGAGGTCGAGCAGATCCGCATGAAGCTGCTGAGGGCGGTGAAGGAGGTGCTGCCTTGATCGCTCTTCCCGTTTTCGCCCTCAAGCAGCACGGGCTTGTAAGGAGGTTGTAGCGATGAAGAAGCAGCTTCATCTTGGCCAATTTTCAGATCCTGTCGGCTTCGAACGCTATGTGGAGACGGTTCGTGAGGACGAGGAAGGTCGGTTCCTCGCAGAACTCACCATCGAGATCGCAAGAGAGCAGGGCTACGTCACTGCCGACGACCTCCGTCACTGTGTCGAGAACCTCGGCATCAGGCTGAGAAAGAGTTACAACATCTTCGGCGCGGTCCTCGCCTCGCTGAAGCGCAAGGGGATTCTGTACATTGACGGCTACCAGCCCTCATCGGTCCCTTCCTCTCACTCAAGGCCGATCGCCCGATTCAGGCTGAGCGAGGTGGGGAGGCATGGACGTTGAGATCCTCATCAACGAAGCCAAAGGAGAGGGCTGGTGGAGCAGGGAGAGAAAGGTAGGTCGCCACAAGCGGAAGCTGAACGGGCAGGACTACGTCTCTCCCCGCGTAGTCCTGCCTCCGGAGTACAACCACCTTATCGGGAGGAGCTTCGAGATCTACACTGCAAAGGGCAAGATCGTCGAGGAGGGCTGGAGCGGCAGGAAGGAGAAGGAAGGCGAGATGCTGATCCTGTTCTTCTCCGAGAGCGTTAGGGAAGAAGAGTCTGATTTTGACGAGGAGTTTGATGGGGAATGGGGGGACGATTGAGATGATCTGTTGTGTTTGCATTGCGGTCCAGCATGTGTCCACAGGGAGCTCCAGGAGGATGTGGTCACAGGGGAGACGTCCACCCTGTGGTCACATGCGGACCTGTTTCTGGAGGTGATGCGTGTTGCAGGTTCTGGGTTTTAAGGGCAGGCTGAGGGCCTCCGTTTTGAGGGAGGCCCTGAAGGCTCTTGGTGTTCTTGTGTGGAAGGTGAGGGCACACTTCACTGATAACGGTCTTCACGTGAGGGCTGTGAATGCCGAGAATGTCGCGATGGTAATCCTCGACGTTCCGAGGAAGAGCTTCGAGAGCTATAGCGGACAGAACCTAACGGTTGGACTCGACCTAGACAGGCTTAATGAGTCGATCAAGGCCTTCAGAGCTGACGAGATCGTAGAGGTTGCGATTAACGAAAGCTTAACTCTGAAAAACGGGAAGATAACCTACCGTCTCCCCCTGATAAATCCTAAAGCCATTAGAAGGGATCCAAAAATTCCGGAGCTGAATCTTCCGGCGAAGATCGTAATGAGCGTTGGAGAGTTCAAGAAGATAGTTAAACTTGCTGAGGAAATCGCAGACGATGTTGTGCTGGAGTCAGATGGAGATTCTTTCACCATCCACGCTAAAGGGGACCTCGAATCGATGAGAGCAACACTAACTGAAACGAAACTCATCGAGTTCAGCGGTGGAAAGGCAAGATCGATGTTCGGGGTGTATTACCTCAAGAGCTTCTGTAAGGCTGCCAACGACAAGGACAAGCTAACGATTTACCTGGGGACGGATTATCCTGCGAAGTTCGTCCTGGACAAGTCGGACTTCCGGGTGGAGTACATTCTTGCACCCAGAATAGAAGCAGAAAATTAAAAGGAGGCGGAGAACGATGCATGCTGCACCTCTGAGACTCCAGGACGAGGAAGCAATACTCGTAGAGAGAGTTCTCTCCTGGTTCAGGTCTCTTCAGCCGGCTGAGAAGAAAATGGTGCTGGATCGGTTGACCGACATGCTGTACGAGTGTGGGTTCGTCTGCACTTACTGCGGACGCAGGACCAGGGATGTGGTGTGGCTGAGGAACCTGCCAATCTGCGAGCGCTGCCACTCTTGGTTATTCAGTCCGAAGACTAAAATCAGGACGGTCTACGGAGTGAGAAGATGAGGGTTGAGAAGCTCGAATCAGCTTATTACGTGATAGAAGGCGGTGATGACGAGCCGCTCTGCATCAGCCTGCACTACGACACGAAGCTCCACCGGTGGATAGTTTCGAACTTGGATGGCGAGAGAATAAGCCTCACCCGCGAGGAAGGCGAAACTGTCATCGCGTTCCTTGACTGGCTCTCTCGAATCTCGAAAGAGTTCTCGAAAGCCAACGAATCCGTGACCTTGGAACCTCAGGCTGTGACCACAGAGGAAGGAACAGGGTTGTGTCCACAGGAGGATCCGGATAGCTGTGAATATAAGGGTAAGCTTACGAGGGAGCGTCATTTGGACACAACCGAACTCCTTGATGACCACAAAACCTCGGGAGATGTGGAGAAATGGGTCGGCCTTACGGAGAAGATGGCATACAGTGTAGATAAAGGAGAGCTAATGCTTGGGTGGAAGAGGGATGGGAGAGTAAGCCCGGTTCTCCGAGTGTCAATAAACAAGCTGAAAGAGCTATATGACAGGCTGCCGGAGGAGGTGGAGTCTTCTGACGTGAGAAAAGATGCTGAAGAGCTAAATCTTTACTCAATTCTCGGATTTGAGACTTACATCATGAGGGTGTTTTCCCAGCGAGCCGAGTTCGGTGGAGAGTTGATCAAGGAGGGCAGGGCACTCAGACTTCTTAAAGATGCGACCTACCTCAGGGAGGAAAATCGCAGGAAGCTCAGACAGGAGGCAGAAGTGATTGGAACTCCGTGGGAGGTGTAGATATGCACAAAAAGCGAGAGAAACCCGGTGGATCCTGTAGGTGGTCGATGCCTAAAATGGGTTTCACGAAGCTTTCGGATAAAGAGTTTCTAGAACTCATCGAGCAGCGAAGGAAAAGGATGCTTGTAGATCTCTATGGCGTCGAAGACCTAGAAGAAGTGGAGATGCTAAGGCTTGAGGCTGTAAGGCGATACAAAACATATACGTTTAAAGTGGGGAAAGTAAACGGAGAAAACAGCGAAACCGAGGCAATCGTTAGGGTTTCGAAAATTATCAAAAGGCTCAGTGAGCTTTACGGATTCGATTACAGGGCAATTGTGTGGAAAGGTTTAATCTATGCTCTGCCCTCACTAAACTCCAAGGTCGACTTTTCTGTGAGCATGAGGGAATTGGAATCATCAGCAAGGTGGTTTGGCGAAACTCTCGACGCCTACGAGGTGAAAGCATGCAAATAGAGATCTCCAAAAGACACGGAGAGAGTCTTTACAAGTTTGTGGTTCGCAACAGGAGGGTTCTGGAAACTTTCGAGTTTGATGAGATTGTCAAGATAATAAACAATTTTACCATTGATGAGGCAGCAAAAAGGCTTGGCATGGACTCCATCCAGCTCCTGATATTCGTCGGGCATCTCTACACTGCAAACATCGTGAGGGAGGTGAGAATAGTTTGAGGATGAAGGAGATAATCCTCCGGGCTGTTAAGGAGATTTCGGAGGAGTACGGTGTTCCGGAAGAAGAAGTCTGGGAGGCAGCTATGAAGCTTAAGGAGCAAAAAATTAAGGTTTGATTTTTCCTTCAGCTTTTAGAATCTCCACTATCATTCTTTTTACCTTCTCCTCTATCAGCTTTTCGAGGCCGTCGTCCATAACTGCGTCGATTATCTCCTCCCCGAACTCCCTGACGAGCCTCGTGGGATCGAGTGACGCTTTACATTTCCAGCACCTCTGCCTGAAGGGTTCGTTGAACTCCCCGCAGATGCCGCACTTTATTGGCTGTAACTTTTTGACCTCGGGCTCCATCTCATCTCCGTTGATTAACCCAAGCTCCTTGAGGATCTTTTTGTCTGCATCTGCGTCCACGAGCTTTGCGTACCTCCGCAAATGCCTGGATCCGGGTATGTGTCCACTCCTCTTTGAAAGTTGCTGCTCGGTTAGCACTACAGCCCAGAGCGTTATACCCGTGTGTCTGAAGTTGTAAGGTGTGAAGTTCTTTCTCTTCTTTATTCCAGCTCTCTTGAAGAGTCTCACGAGAATCCTTCTGTATGCGTCGTTATCTATGGGTGCCACCACGCCTTTATTGAACTTTTTTAGGTCCAGCCACATAGGAGCATCGAGATCGTCCTTCAGCGGGTGAACATTCAACCACCGAGAAACGTAAGGAAGTGAGAAGCTCAAGTGGGGAGATCTACGGTACGTTTTGCTTCTGCGCATCTCCACCCTTATGCCCCAGGCATCTCTTACGAAGTCTCCGACCGTTAACGTCAGGACTTCTTCCGGTCTGCATGCGAGGTCGAGGTGGCACATGATGAGGGCTGGATCCCTCTCGTTCATCGCCACACCGACGAGCTTCAACACCTCCTCAACGCTCAGCAAGTCATCCCTCGTCAGCTCGTTGTCCTTGGGCTCTCTTCTTTTTATCATCCTCGCAAGATCTTCTTTTCCTTGGAACTTCAGGAAGTACTTCAGGGCTTTTTTAAACTCATTTATGGTGTTGAGCTTGTTGTAGCTCAACTCAACATATGCGAGAATCTCCTCAACACCATTCTCATCGAGGTTTTCAAGCTCTGCATTAAACTTCTCGCACAGCAGTCTCAGAGATTTCATCTCTCTCTGCACCCTCGCTATGCTGACCCCCCTCGCAAATCTGTGGTTCATGTACCTCAAAATCAAACTCTTGTTTTTCTCGGAGATCATACTTCTTTCAAGGAGCTTTAGTTCCCTTTTAAGTGCACCGTCATAATTGATACTCCTCCACGTCTCCATGTCTACTCTAACCACGTCTCCATGTATGTCAGAAGAGCTATTTAATCTCTGTAAATTTGTCCCCGTGCCTAGAACTTCGTTATGAGGGCCCGGACCGGGATTCGAACCCGGCTCCTGGGATCCACAGTCCCAGAGGATAACCGCTACCCCATCCGGGCCAGTCAAGGGTAAGCAAACTACCCTCCACTCCGGGATTACCGTCTGGGTATAAATCTCTTTTCGATGGAGGGATATTTAATGGTTTACAGGAATGACGAGATAGCGAGAGCTCTCGCACTCGCCAGAAAGCGCATGAATGAAGATGATTTTGGACTTGTCAGTGAGTTTGCGGANGATTTGATTTCTCAGGGGCTCTCTGTTGGCAGAATTGCAAGCTACNTCTACAAGCTGATAAAGATAAGGGAGGTATCGGAGANGAACCTCAGAGAATTCGACAGGAGGGATGTGAGGAAGGTAATCAACACCTTCCAGATGAGGGCAAGTGAAGGCAAGATCTCGNAGAACACGGTAAGGGAGGTAAGGAAGACTCTGAAGAAGTTCTTCAAATGGATGGGAAGAGAGGAGCTGGGGGGTGAACTGGTTTTCGTTGGGGGAGGTTGAGAGCAATCTGAGTCCTGCAGATCTACTAACTGAGGAGGAGGTTAACAGGCTTCTGGATGCATGTCTGAATCACAGGGATAAGGCGATGATTGCCCTGCTTTATGAGAGCGCGGCAAGAATTGGTGAGCTGCTCAGTATGAGGGTTAAAGATGTGCAGTTTGATGAGTACGGGGCTGTTATATGGCTTCCGAGAAGCAAGACGAAGAGGCGCAAGCTCAGAGTTGTTTACAGTGTTCCCTACCTGAGCATGTGGCTGAGTGTTCATTTGCTTCGAGATAATCCTGAAGCTGCTCTGTTCATCTCTCTCGGGTTTATCCTCACCTTTTCAGACATACCAGGGCGANGAAGCTCGTGATGAGGCTGAGCGAGAGCATTGTGGCAAAGTACTTGGGTTGGGTTCCCGGGACGAGGATGACAAAGGTGTACGTTCATCTTGCCGATCAGGATGTGGATAAGGCAATTCTGGGCATGTATGGTATCGAGAAGAATGATGAGACCGAGATGAGCGTTTTGAGGTGTCCGAGGTGCACGTCGAGGAGTTCGTGAAGCTGTTCTGATTCCGCATCACAGTACCTCGCGTCGCTGATAATTTCGCAGTCGCCCTCTTTTTGGGACTCTCACCAAAACGGCTTTTTCCCTCTTCTCTACCATGGGTCATAATTACCACTGTTTGTGGTGTTTACACAATCAAAACGTAATCTTTAGGTTTTTCTGATATCTTGAAAAATTATTATAGTAATTAGGGTTAAAGGTAACCTTCTTCGGAGTGGCGGGTAATTCCACTGATTTGGTAAAGGTTCTGGGTATAAATCTATTTTCGTGGTAGTGTCTGAAGCCTGAGGCAAAGATATTATTTGACAAAATATTTTAATTTAAATTAAAACTGAATCAATCAATTGACAATCTGAATTAACGAAATCGAGTTGAACCTGCAAGCATCATCGTGGAACCTATCCAAACGAGTAAAATCAGGGGGACAAGATACAAATCGATGACCGCATNCGAGAAATCATTACTGACTTCTCTGAGTGCAATGTAGTAGTCCATCCATGGTAACGAAAGAAGTTCGACACCTGAAACAACTCTCTGATCTCTCTCAATCTTGTAAACGTAAAGTTTAGGATACACCTCACCCACGTTTTCGAGCCTGATACTGGTAATTACCGTGAATTTTTCAGGATCCTCTGAAATTGAGACATTGAGGAGTTTAATCGAAAATCCATCAACTTCAGCTTGAGGAGAGAGTATTATATTCTCATATCTTGTCTCAAAATTCCAGACAGCAATTGCACCAATGAACAATAGAANAACTCCGAGATGTGTGATTAATGTCATTCGCGCCATTTTACGAATCTTTGTAATATANANTATAATCAACACGGTAATCGCAGCAAAAAGCGGTGTAAAAGTAATCGTATAGTACATCCTGTCTACNGATACAAAAACAGATGTAGCTGTNCCCAGTAGAACTGTAATAATTGCTCCAGTAAACAGAAAAATTGCGTAAAATTTGAATTTAGCTGACTTAGATTTGGTTAAATCAGTCTGTCCAGCTGGTTCAGTATTTTTCCGATCCATTGCGAGTTTAATGGATGCAAGAATTGCAAAAAATAATAAAAATGCGAGGTATANCCACCCAGTAATTTCGTATGTAAACGCATGAACGGATTTAATTATACCGCTTCGTGTAACGAAGGCGGCAAAGATAACGAGAATGTATGCTGAATAAGCAAAAATCTCTCTCATCCTTCCTTTTGCGTGGAAATATGCTGTAAGAGATAACCATGGGAGAAGCGATGCATTTTCCACCGGGTCCCATCCCCAGAAACCTCCCCAGCCAAGTGTTTTGTAAGCCCACCAGCAACCAAGTAAGATTCCCAATGTGAGTGTTATCCAGGTTAGTTTAATCCACATGGCTATCCTATTTCGGGATCCGGTGAAGTAGAGGGCAAAAGGTACGGCTGCCAGTGAGTATCCGAGAAACACAACCGGAGGGTGGAAGATCATCTCAATTGTTCGGAGGAGCGGGTTCATGCCAACCCCATCAGAAGGTTGAAAAGGAAGCATCACAAAAGGGTTTGACACGAACAGTGTTATTCCCAAGACGAAAATTGATGTTAACACCAGCATGGCTGAGGTTTTTAAGGATTTGAAATCCTTTCCACTCGTGGCTGTGAAGAGTGATGTTATCATAAGGGATAGAACCGACCAGAGTAAAAGTGATCCCTCCTTTCCTGCCCACGACGCACTAAGTTTGTATATTGCTGGCATGAATTTATCTGAATTAAAGTAAACATAGGATATGATGAAGTTGTCCGTCAGAAAGTAGTAAACAAGAATCAGAAGTGCGGCAAGTGCAAGAGAGAATGAAAGATAAAGAAGTGATTCAGCTACTTCTGCAACCAGCAATCTATTTTTATGTTGGTTATTAATTATTAGTAAAAGAAATAAACATAATGAAAGTGCTGCAGAAGTAAAGGCCAGGATAAGTAAAATCGATCCANGTTCCATTCTTAATCACCCTGTGTACTCGGTGTGACACTTTCTCAGAATTTTGTAGGCATGAAGAGTCCCATTTTTCCAGTTACCCACAACTACTATTTCTTGGTTTTGGGNGTCTATGCTACCNTTGTAGATGACCTTGATTCTGGCTTTATCATCAGACAGATAAAATTCTGTGAAATTTGCTGTTCTCTCGACATCTTCTATTTTGCCAGCAACCTGAATGTTTTGAATCTCCCCTCTAAAACTTGCGAGGTCTGACGGTGTTTTGTATGGTGATATACTGTGAAAGAGAATTACTACTGACAGTCCGAAAAACAATGCAAGAGCACCAAATGCCAGTTTTCTCTCCTTGGTCATATAANCTTCCAATTTGGTATGGTGTAATAATATTTCCTATTTTTTAAGTCGAATCTCATGGTGCTTAAAATATTGTGTGTAGATAGTTTTCCAGAATTTTTGTGGAGAAATATTCCAACATTAATAGATTTACACTGTTAAAAACAGAAAAGTATATTAAACTCCTTTCCGAACTGATTGAAAGAATTAAATCTCAGGATTCTTAATTTTCTCGCCGTCAGCAAAAAATTTAAATATATGGTAGTAATCTAATCTTATGGTGGCGGCGGGGTAGTTGTTCGAATATCCGCCGCCAGGTTATCGAAAAAATGCAGTAGAAAGGGGGTAGAGATAGATGAATGGGAAAGAAGTTAGGATAGTATGGATTGTAGCACTAACTACATTGCTGGCGATATCCACTGCTGCAGCGCAAACAGTCACAATTGATGTTCCAGCAGATGTGTACAATGGATCTCAGTTCACAGTCACGGTTGTTGTTGATCAGGCAACAAATCTTGCCGGATTTGACATTTTCCTGAAGTACGATCCAACAGTTCTCCAGTATGATGGATATTCTCTTGGAGCAGATGCTCAAGCCTTCTCAATGACATATGATCTGGTGCAGAGTGCTGACACTGTAGAAATCGCTGCTNTAACNNCAAATCCGGCTCAAAATGCAGTAACAGGTACAAACTTGGAGATACTTCAGGTGACGTTCACAGCCCTTGCTGAGGGTCAGTCACCTCTTGAATTCGCTGCAGGTACTAAACTGGTGCAGTACGATGGAACCCAAGTCGTTGATTATACCGGTGTAACCTTCCAGAACACGACTGTAACTGTTCAGGCTCCAGCAGCGCCAGCACCAACACCAGCAGGCTGTCCAGGTGATGTAGTGGCGCTTGACACATCAGTAACACTTCCAGGAGAAAATGGTCTTATTGACTTCAAGTTCCTCAATGTAGATGTAGAGAGAACTATGTCGTTACAGTANTACTGGCANGANGNTGGCGAAATTCAGATAAAGATGTCACCATGGAGCAGTGATTACTCATGGAAGGTTTACAGAGATGGCTCGCTCAAGAATTCAGGTACTGGAGATATTGCGA
>Ga0180901_1109_pt1 | contig 28068 bp, 32 predicted proteins | sample Deesub1362A_J573_FD_124299 | JGI IMG/M metagenome (GOLD analysis project Ga0180901, IMG submission 124299) | Unclassified bacterium JdFR-66
TGTCTTAGCCCCCTAATTAACTAGACCAAAATTGCTAAACTAAAATTCGAATACATAGAGGGGGTTAAGGTGAGAAAGAAAAGAAGAACCCATAAAGAAAAGTTAATGATTCTAAAAGAAGCAGAAATAGAAGGAATCCTTCAGACCTGCAGAAAGTATGATATTCACCCTGCTACTTACTACAACTGGAAAGAAAAGTACGAAGAGGGTGGCATAGAAGCCCTAAAACCAAAGGGAAAAAACTCTATTGACCCAGAAATAAAACGCTTAAGAGAGGAAAACGAGAGGTTAAAAAAGTTAGTTGCTGAAAAAGAGCTGGCTCTTGAAATAAAGGAGGAACTTTTAAAAAAAGTCCTCCAAAGAGAGAAGAGAAAGTGATGGTAGCAAAAGAATTTAAAGAAAAAGGAGCCAAAGTGAACTTTGTCTTAGATGAGTTGGGCTTATCCAAAGCTAGCTTTTATTACAAGTCTAAAGGAGGAAAGAAAGGAAGAAAGCCACCTGGATATAGTTTAAGAATAGATGGGGTAAGGGTGCCTGATGAAAGAATCAAACTAGAGATAGAAAACCTTCTTTTAAAAGAGTTTGTCTCCTACGGATACATAAAAGTTACCCACTACTTAAAGAGCCTAGGATACGTGATCAATAAAAAGAAAGTCTACCGGTTGATGGCTGAAGAAAAGCTGCTTTTAAGAAAGAGGATAAAGACACGCGGTAAAAGAGATTTTGTGAAAATGAGAGTGGTAAAGCCCAAAAGACCGTATGAATTCTTAGAGATGGATATCAAGTACTTTTGGATAGAAGGAGAGAAGAAAAACGCCTATCTTTTAACCCTTCTTGACACCTTCTCAAGAAAAGCTCTTTCCTTTAAGCTTAAAAGAAGCATCAAGAAGCGCGATGTCCTCATCTTATTAAAAGAGGCCTTTTTTAGCCTCCCTTCCCTTAAGGGAATAACTTTAAGAAATGATAACGGAAGCCAATTTTTAGCTTACAAGGTAAGAAGCTACTTAAAAGAAGTGGGAATATACCAGGAGTTTACTCATGTTGGCTCTCCAGAGGAAAACAGCCACATAGAAGCTTTCCACAGCATCTTAGAAACTGAAGTGGTAAAAAGGTTTGAGTTTGAAACATTTGAGGAGTTAGAGAAGACCTTAGATAGATACTTCAAATTTTATAATGAGGAAAGGATACACTCCTCAATTGGATATAAGTCTCCAGAAAGATTTCTACAGGAGCTAAAAGAAAAGGAGGTGTTTGAAGGTTCTGAAGAAAAGTTATTGAAAGGTTCGGATTTATTGGTAAGAATTTAGTCTAGGAAATAGGGGGTTAATCCAAACCCATAGCAATTTTGTAAAGTAAGGTTTTTAGAAAAGAGAATAATGTTTTTGTTTGTAGCACAGCCTAATACCATTACTGCGTTCCACCTGCTGCAAGAAAGACCTAAGCAAATTCAAAGCACCATTTAGACTAAGCCTCAATAAAATATGAGTCTCTTTTTCAATTTCGAGGGGTCTTAAAAATGAAAGGTATTTTTTCGACTTTCTATAGCAGGCTTATATCCTCAATTTTGGTGGGAATGCTAATCAGCACCCTCGCGCCCTCAGCCATTTCGAGCACTCCACCTACAGAAGAGGTCCTCCAGTTAAAGCACACTATTGATATTTCAGCTCACTCAGCCACGGTCGGAGACGCAGATGGGGACGGACAGAACGAATTATTAGTCGCATACCGGAGTGGAGAAACCCAGTACTTTGCTGTGTATGAGTACTTGAATGGCACATACACGCAAGCTTGGTCTCTGCCAACACCTAATAATTGGCGGTCCAAGAATATATTTGCCGCAGACGTAGATACCGATGGAGTAAACGAATTGATAACCAGCATCGATGGAGCAGATGCTGGAGGATACCTACTAATATTTGAACACACTGGTGATAATAACTATTCCGAAGTATGGAGAGGCTATTTCGCCACTTTGCGGAATGGAAGAGAGGTAAGCGTCGATGATGCTGATAATGATGGAAAGAATGAATTAGTAGTGGGCGTCAGCTGGTATGGCCGTTACATGGTGATCCTAGAACACACTGGAGGAAATAATTATATAGAATCATGGAGAGACAATCTGGGTAGCGACTTCTTCAGTACAGTGATAGCTGATGCTGACAACGATGGGCAAAATGAAATAGTGGCAGGAACTGCTGATTGGAGCTCATATGATGTGAGAGTTTATGAGAATACTGGTGTTAATAGTTATGCGCTTTCCTGGCGGCAATACATAGCTCCCGCATCTCGGCAGGAAGCGATGGTTGGAGATGTCGATAACGATGGACTTAATGAAATCTTAGTGACCACAGGAGATAATGGGTGGACACCCGGTGCCAGAGGTGTACGCATATTTAAATGGGACGGTTCCACATATAGCCTACTGTGGACCAAAGATACAGGTGATGTTTGCTGGAAGCCATACATTGGAGATATTTTGAATAAGGGTTCGGACCAGTTTGTATTTTTAAGTGGGGGCCGAGTACGCCTTTACGAATATAATACGGGAAATTTCACAGAGATTTGGAGCGCTCCGGTTAGCTACCCTGTCAGTGGCTGGGGTGAAGAAGATACATTCATCGGAGACAGCGATAATGATGGTGTAAATGAGCTGATAGTTAGTAACCTGTGGGATGGCGTTCTTATATATGAATATCAGAGAATATTGCCAGATTTATCGATCTCTGATCCTAGACCAGTCCAGGTAGTATTTGAACCAGACATAAATGATGATGGCAAGATAGATCTTGTATTAGGGAAGGCAACAGCAGTTCTTACTACCATACAGATTAATAATGATGCCTTATTGGATGAAGATGAACTAGTGAATATACAACTAACCTATAACGGACAAAACTTCATTGAAAGCCGTACTGTAGGACAATTAAGGGAAAATAATCAAGTGGAGTTTTACTTCACTCCCACTGTTGCTGGAGATTTAAACATTGTCGTTAAAGTGGATCCAAATAATGAAATTGTTGAGTCTGATGAAGACAATAATGAAACTTCTGTAGATATAACTTGCAAAGATACAAATGATCTGTATCTAACATATTTTCCTGTACTATCTTGGTTCGGCGATTCCCAGCTTGTGGAATATTCCCAGACTGTTACTAAAAGTGGTCAATTCATTAGTGCCACATACCCAGTAGCAAAGGAAGAATTTACAAATGAAGAGCGGGCAGAAATATATTATGCAGCTCTTCTTCTAACAAGAGAAGGGATATTTCTAGATATGCTCGGAATTTCTCTGAAAACATTCTTGTTTACTAATGGAAAAGCTGATCGTGGTGTTGGCATTGTTTATGATGACTACTTTCCGGATCATGGTTTCTCAACTCTTGTAGGGACTGCCCATCCAGCTCTTGGGGGTGTATTAGTTGAGGAAGGTTATTGGACAGGTACGGCGCATGAAATTGGGCATACCTATGGTTTATATCTTCAGCCTCCATTTGGTCCAGGGGAGGAATATAACATAAATCCGCCCGGTAATCCAGCTAGTGGTTATTGGGTCAACGCAGTAGATCCGTTAGACCGGTCAATTCTTAACAGCATTTGTTTCATGGGTACCTCTCCTTATCATGGATTCGGAGAAAGGGCCAACGACTACTTTGGTCGATGGATCGAGAGAGACGATTATGAGCATTTATTCAAAGAGTTAAGAGCGAACGAAGAGGATCCAGAAGTACTTTTTGTAAATGGCATTTTGTATAAAGATGGTACGTTAGACCTTGGGAGATGGTATCGTGCAAAGGATGGAAAAATTTCTCATATTTTACCTGGACAATATTCTATTCAAAGTTTGGATATGGAGGGGAATGTAGTAGACGAAACGAGTTTTGATGCCCCATTTTACATAATTGGTGATCCCTATGGGGCAATAGAAACAGACATTTCTGGTTTTGCATTCGCTATTCCTTACCCAATGAATACGTCAAAAATCCGCATAATGCATGGAACCGAGACGATTTTAGAACTTAACCCAAATACGAAGCTTCTTCATGATGCAGTAGACTCGATACCAGACCACGGATTTAAGCACAACCCGAGACAACTTCGAAAGACGCTCCATAACAAGATCGATGAAGTTGAAATAAAAATAGAAGGAGATGAGATCACCGATGCGAAAAACAAGCTTGAGCATGATATAAAAGACAAGCTTGAGAAATGGCTAATTGATGGTTATCAAAAAGAAGATGTCTTACAGCTTACCAAAGATGAAGTAATTGAGCTTGTAAACGAAATAATTAGTAGACTTAGGCAAACATTATGAAAATAGGTCTGTTCCACTATCTTTAGAGTTTCATAGAAAGTAAGCCATGTTCATCAATAGAATGCAATCAGGAACCTCTAATTATCCTACGCCAGTGTATGCACCTACTTTAGATGCGATTGCAATTCTGCTGGTCTGCACTTTGCCATCTCCACTTATTTCAAACCACCATTCCTCCAATATCCCTCCAACCAACTTCCATGAGTAAAACTTTACTTGGTATCTCTCTTCTTTAAGAACCCATGGTGGTTTTATCATCTTTGTAAATCTAGCTGGATCTTTGCCACTTCCTTTAGGGATATCAGAAGAATTTTGCAATATTCGCATATGTCCGTTCAGAAATGCTCATCTTGATTATTTGCCTGGATTTCTCATCTGAGTATTGATTAAGGCCAGAGCTAATCTTCTCTACGGCAGTTATATTCTTGAACTTTCCTGACTGCTTCCAATCGTATTCAATAGAATCTCCCTCTTGAAGACTTTTTATCTTCTTCTCATCCTCATAGTGAATATCTTTGCCCATCTATGGAGAGAACCCAATATTTAGTCCCGTCCTTGCCTTTGTTCTCCCAAATCTTATCAATTCTTCCTTTCATTATGACCAGTTACCTATCTCCTAAAGGTCTTTAGAATTTCACATCTATAGCTTGCAACTTGTGCAAATAAGGGACGATTAAAAAGTCAACACCAAAATCTTAAATATTAACCACTGCTTAATAGTAAATACGCAGAAGAGGATAACGTCTGTTGAAAAATGTTTTTTGTTAGATTTACCTTTCGAATATGCTGTTGTTGAGGAACTCGAAACGCCAGCTGAGTTTATGGTCCCTAAAGTAGATGATGTGAATATATATGTAAGGGAAGATGTTCCACCATTGTTAAGGGACATAATAGCAATTCATGAAAAACTTGAAAGCCAAAGATATTAGTCATCGTCAAATATTTGCCTATGAAATGAAATTTGCAGTTTTGGAAAAATATATTAGCTGGTTGAATAGGCAATTACCTTTGATTAAAAAATACAATCAAGTGTTTTGACACCTCAATGCCAGTCAGTTTCCACAGTCTACATGATATTTTTTGTTACAACTATAGCAGCTCAAAGCCATTTCGCTGCATCCACGCCAGAAAGAACCCTTTGCAGGTCCATCCCACCTATGCGGGTTCCAAACCTTGACTGTGTGAGGAACCGTATAAGAATTCTTGGACCCACAATATGGGCAATTAACTTCAATTACCTTACCAGCAAGATTGGCTCCGCACTTGTTACAAAAATTACTGCCTTTAGGGTTCTCAGCACCACAAACCTTACATTTCATTTTATGGCTTTTCCTCATTTTGAAAACAGAAAAACTCAATGACTTATAATTGAGCTTAATGGACAGACAATTTATAGTCAATATAAAACGGTTATAAGAAAATGTATTTATTCTGAATTAGTGTGCATGGTACTGAATCCAACCTCCCTTAACTTGGCAACAAGCAATCTTTGAATCTCTGGATCCTTTACTAATAGAGCCTCTTTTCATCTCAAGATCTCTTTTTACTTTCTAATTCCAAGGCTGTCTTTATATTCAGAGCCAAACCGCACTTATGGCAAAACTTTGACGTCGCGGAATTAACTTCACCGCACCTTGGACATTTCCTTGGTTTTAAGACACCTTCCTTTTTATCTTCATCTTCTTCCAGCCCATGAAGTCTTAAATATGCCTTATCAATATCTCTTCCACTCAGGTGTACATAGGTAGAAGCTTGTTTTGATGACTGCACCCAGCCAGACCACTCTTTTAATTGGGCTTCTGTAAAATGGGAAGCCAAATATGTGGCTCTTGAATGCCTAAGTAGATGGGGATAAACATTTTTCCTTATTCCGGCTTTCTGTGCTAATTTTTTAAGCAATTCATTAACAGAGGTAAGACTTATAGGTAGCTCTGATGATTTTTTGTTCTTTTTAACGATTCTGTTCCAAAGGAAAGACTCAGGTTTTTCTCTACCTGGATGATTCTCCAATTAACTAAGAAGGGAGCAGAAGAGACTAACCTTATTCTTCTTTGTCCAGTTTTTCCACTCACTATTATCTGAGCTCCATACTTATCAAATTGAACATTCTTAATCTTCATAGAAAGAAGTTCTCCAATTCTACAACCACTCTCATATAAAACAAAAACCAAAGTTTTATCTCGTGGGTGGTCTGCAACCTCTATCATTCTTTTAACCTCAGCTTCTGTTAAAATCTCTTCTGGTAACTTGCGACTATTGTTTTTCATAGTCGTCTTGATCCATCTGACCTCCTCTGGATAACCCTCTTCTGTTTTTCGTAACCATTTATAGAATCTTTTAAAGGTTACCTTGTAATCGTGCTTTGTCCAATCGGAATAATCGCCTTTCTCCAATAGTCCTACAATTCGAATGATGCCATTTTTAGTGGCTTTATTAAGATCCTTCTTAAGCAAAAAAGCAAGTTTCTCTAGGTGTTGAACATACTTTAAAATTCTTGCTAGTCCTAATCCTTCTGATAAGCAGTTGTCAGAAAATTGAAGAATTACCTTTTTATTACTACTACTGAGTTCAGAACTGGATTTAATCGTCTATTTTTCTAGTTCAGAGTGATATCTACATTGTACACATTCAAATTTTATCATTCCAATCAATTGAGAAGAAAAGCTACCCTCAGCGTCTCCTTTCTCTTCCATTTGGACATATAAGTTTTAGAAATGGAAAGACTTGGGGATAAGAAAGAAAAGACAGCTTTTTTGGCTGGGGGCGAAGTTTCTCCTAGTGAAAGTAAAACTTCTCATTCCCAGAATGAGCAGTTGCTTTTGGTTGAAATTCAGAAGGAATTCGATGTTTTTCAAAAAACTTGGGAAGAAAAGGTTTTTGTCAAGCTTTATGTGGCAGCGAGGCTATCGGAAAATTTTTATTTAATCTGGTAGCATGCTTAGTTAAGAATTCAATAAGTATGAAGCTCTCAGAAGCGCTGCTAGTGAAGATGTTTAGTCTTTCGATTGCGACCAAAGATAATCAAAGTGTGATTTCATAATATTGAATGCTCTTGCTCGTTTATCCACTTGTAAGACCGGAACGCGTTTCCCTAAGCAGTATGCAAAAGGTGCTTCTTCTTCCCTTTCTACGCCCAAATGATAAGGTTCGTAGAACATTACGTCATCAATTATTACAATAAAGAGCGACGGCTGCCTGCTGTAACGTTTATACTCCAGCTGCAAGGTTGAATTCTGTTTTTGAAGTTTCTTTTTAAGTTCGTTATAAAATCTTTCGCAACTTTCGAGATCGCTATAAAGCTGAGTCTCCTTAATATCTTCCTTTCCCTCCTCTCTCTTTGCTCTTTCGCAAGCTTCACTGGATTCTTTATCGAGAAAAAGAGCGCGGATTTTTATATTACTTTTAACAAAGGAATTTATATTTCTCCGAAATTCTGCATCATAAATGAAATCAGTATGAGATATTCCTAAAATATTTATTTCCTTGCGAGTTAATGGGATCAGTTTTTTAATTTCCTTAATAGCACTCTCTCGGTCAGGAAAAATATTTAGAATATCAGACTTCCCTGCACCTTGTAGCAACCTGAAATATTTATAAGTTACTCTGTGGTAAAGCAGGAAGTCATGAAGTGCACTTGTGAAAGCAGCTACAAGTAATGCAGCACCAATTACTTCAGCAATTCGAGAAATTAAAGGATGTTGGATAAAGAATGCCAATATTAGCCTTTAACTCTGCATGTCACTCACCTTTCTTTTTAAGAAAAAATTTGTCCCCTTGCTTCTTTTTTCAAGCATATAAGTCATAGAGATGAAGGAAGTTGTGGGAGAAAAAAAGGATAAGACTTTTGCTGCTGGGTATGAGGTTGTCTCTGGTGAGGAAGAGAATTTTGGTCTTCCAAATGAGCAATTACTTTCAGTTGAGATTCAAAAGGAATTCAATATTCTCCAAAAGACTTGGGAAGAAAGGGTTTTTGTCAAGCTCTATGTGGCAGCGAGGACGTCAGGACTCTTGGCAGCTATTTCTGATAGGGATTGGAAAACTTTGTGCGCCATCGCCACCTTTATGGACAAAAATGGAAATTGTTATCCTTCTCAAGCGCAGATAGCTAAGGCTCTTGGTGTAAGTAGAGCCACTGCTAACGAGCGAATAGCCAGTCTCGTAAACTTCAGATTTAAAGGTCAGCCTGTTGTTTTGAAAACTCACTTGAGAGATGAAAAGGGGAAGTTTAATTGCTGTCGATACACAATTTTGCCTCTCTCCAATCTTTACATCTTCGACGAGGATAGCAAATCAACCGTGTCAGAAAAATCCGACACGGTATTCCCCGAATCGGAATATCCCGACACTAACTATAACCAAGTTAAACAAGAACCAGGTTTAGAACAAGAAAAACAACAACTTAATGTCGTTGTTGAATCTCCTCAGGAAAAGAAAATTGGCAAGAAACTAAAGATAAGCAAGTTTTCAGAAACAACTCGAAAGAGGAGAAAAAGGGAACTGAAAGCAATCATCCAAAAGTACTCCCATGAAATTCTGGACGAAGCACTTAAAAGAACAGTCACGGCAGAGAAAGAAGGGGATATAAAGCATGACATCATCAGATTCTTTGGCGGTGTCTGTGAAAACGTGAAGAAGGAATTCGAGGAAGCAGAGCGCAAGAAAAAAGAAAAAGAAGAGCGAGTAAGAAAAAATAGACTATCAGTGGCTGCCTCAACAAGGGAATGTCTTCTTGAAGCAGGTTTTTCTCCTAATGAAATTCGCAAAGAACTTCTCAGGCAATTTGATGAGGAGGTTGTCAACCAAGTGATGAAGAAAATTGAGGGAGGTGAAGATGGGATTCAAAGAGAATCTGAAGGAGATAGCCAGAGTCAAGAAGGCTGAAAACACTGAGATTGTGATCAGCAGAGGAAAGCATGAAGGAGTTGAGTTCGTTGACATTCGGGAGTTCGCTACTGGCGAAAGTTATTTCGGTCCTACCAAGAAGGGCGTTCGCATTCCTATCACCATATTTCCTGACGTTTTAGAAAGGCTCATTGACGCCTTGTGAGGTGAGGATGGATACATCTTACGTGATTTCCATCATCAATAAGTTAATAAATGGAGCCACAGTGATTGGAATTTCTCTCATGATCCTCTGGGCAGTTTTCAGTGGCATTCGCTTAGGGATATCAGGAGGAAACCCCACGGCGGAAGCAGAGGCAAAAAGAAGCCTTACTCACGCCATTGTGGGGGTGATCCTTATCCTCGGAGCCAGAGGATTTATTGCCATGATTGAGAGTGTGATGAAATGAGAAAGGCAAAGTTTCTTACAGCTATTCTGATAGTTACACTTTTTCTTTTAGCGGGACTTCCAGCGTTCGCTGCTGATAATTCTAGCCAGCCAGCTCAGCCAGATAACACAGGCGCTTTAACCAGGTTAGTTACTGAAGCAATAAACGGATTCATATCCAACATCATTGAACAGGGACTCAATCCAATCCTTGATTTCTTGGGAAGATATCTTTTTTCAACGCCTGACATTACAGCTCAGGGAGGCCTGGTTGGCATCTGGAAAACCATCCGCCTTATCACCAACGTCCTCTTTGTTCTCATTGCCATTATCGGAGCGATAACGATAGCTTCTCGTGATCACCTGAATATTGATGCTTATGAGATAAGAGTATTTGCTCCCAGACTTGTCTGGGGATTTATCGTTTCTAACTTGAGCCTCTATGCCTGCAGTCTCTTAATTGAGCTTAATAACGGTCTGGTGAGGGCAGTCACAGGGACAGGGATAGACGTCAAGAACCTCAATCTCTTTAAAAGCATCGGCACTTTCTCCAAAACTCTAGCTATGGCTCCCTTTCTCTCACTCATTGGACTCATTCTCCTTTTTATTGTGGCCATCATTTACACCATTCGTTTAGGAATGATCTGGGTTCTTACTATTCTTTCGCCGCTGGCTTTTGCTTTTTGGGTGCTCCCCCAAACCCAATTTTTGATGAGAATCTGGTCACGGGCTTATATCTCCACTGTTTTTGTCCAATTCCTTCACGCTCTTATCCTTACAGTTTTCTTGAGGCTTCAGTTTGAGGGAAGTATTGCTGAGGGTCTTGTTTCTCTAGCCGTTCTTTACCTCACTGTCAAAATTCCCAAAATGCTTCTCCAGGCTACTATGTATTCAAGTGCTACTCCATCTTTTAGAGGAAGCCTCTTCACTCTGCTCGCCTTTCAAAGAATAGGGAGGATGCTTAAATGAAAACTTATCGCATTCCACAGCCAACAGAGATAGATGAGCCCATCATAGGAGATTTCACCTTAAGGCAGGCTGTTTACCTCTTTACCTTTGGCTCCCTGACTTACCTTTTCCTTCTGCTTAAAACCTTTCTTTTCTTGAAAGTTATAGGAATAGGATTTTGTACTATTTTTGCCTGGGCTTTTATTACGCTGAAGCCTCAGGGGAAAGCACTTGAGGAGTGGCTGGTAAACTACATCATCTTTTTGGTCAATCCCCGAAGGAGAGTTTGGCGGGAGAAAGAAGAACCTACTTCTTGTAAATACCAATCACGGAAGCTCGCTGCTTTTTTGAAATCTCTTTTGGCAGGATTGAAAGTAGGCGATGTTAAAAAGTTAGTGAGTCCAAGCTCCACAGGTCTTATTGAAGTGGCAAGTAATGAACCAGAATTTCTCGATATCGAAGAACAAGTAAAAGGAATTCTTGAAAGCTATTTCTTTTCCCGCTGGGAACAGGCTTTAAGAGAAAATCCTCAGCTTGAGGTAGCTAATATCACCCAGCTCCTTCTTTTTCTTGAACAATACGTAGCTTCGGTAGTTGAGGAATTAAAGATTTTAAAAGGGAAAATCAAGGAGGAAGAGCATGAAAATACTGGTTGTCGATAAGGATCCTCAGGTTTTTGAGGCTGCCAAAGAGCTTCCTAAAGAAAAATTTGAGGTTATCACAGTTTCTTCCATTGTGGCAGCCAAAGCTATGTTGAAGGAGCTAAAGCCTCAAGTTGTACTCTTAAATGAAGAACTTCAAGGAGCAGAGGATTTCCTTTCATTAATCAAGAAGAAAAAGGTAAAAGTCATTCTAATCAGGAAAGATTTAAAGAAACCATTTTCAGCAGAGGATTTGAAAAGCGCTATTGAGACGGCTTTTAGATCTAAGTCGGAAAATGAGGGTGGAAAACCTACTTCTCAGAACATTGAATCAGAGAAAGAGCCCATCCGAACTTACAAATCTCAAAGAGAAGGTGCTTTAAGAAAGTTTTTCAGGCAAAGGTCAGTAAAGCTGGCTTTTATCGCAGCAATTTTTGCCGGAGCAGCCATTTATCTCATTCTTGACAACCTTTTTGGACAGGTCAATGTGGTGGTTGCTACTCGTAGGCTTGAGCCGGGGGCGGTGATAAAAAGTGAGTGGGTAGCTTTAAAACCCGTTCCCAAAAGTGCGCTTATTAAAGGAGCCTACCTTACTCTCCAGGACGTGGTGGGAAAAACTCTAAAGGTTGAACGTTTCCCTCTGGATCAGATTGGGAAGGGGATGCTGGGAGAGAAAAGAGACTATTTCATGGATGAAGTACCACCCGGGCAAGTTCTTTTAACTTTAAATATCCCCAGAAGTGAAGCTTTTGAAAAGGTTCTGAAAAAGGGAGATACCATCAGCGTAATTCCTGCTGAAATCTCTGCGCTTTCGCCTGATGAGGAACCAGTAAGCGGCATTAAGGTTCTTGAAGTAAAGAGTTTTGAGCACAGTGAGCCTGTAGCTCCTAGCCCCAAAGAGGTCGTCGCTTACGTCGTAGTAAGTCTGACTGACGCACAGCGCATAGCCAAGATCACGGCCACCGAAAAGTTCGAGATAGTCATTGAGGGGAAATGATGCTTATAGAGTTTCGAAGGTCTTACTCAAAAGAAAATATCGAGCCAGAGTACCATCCTTTAAAAGCTCGTCTCTATACTATTTACAGCAACAAGGGAGGAGTAGGAAAGACAAGTCTCGCCGTTGCCTTTGCTTCAGAGCTCGCTAAACAGGGTCTTAAAGCTTTGCTTCTGGAACTTGACTCAAGCCCGGGAGACCTGGCCACTCTTTTTGGCCTTAATCCTTTTAAGAATGTCATCACTGCTATCTTGGATGGTAACTACCTGGAATCTGTTTATCCCTTACGTGAGAATCTCTCTGTTCTTCTCGGCCCTCCGTCACCGCTGTTGGGTGAAGGAATAAAGGTAGATGAGATTAGAAAGCTGATTTGCTTTTTACAAAGAAACTTCGAGGTTTTGGTGGTGGACACTCAGCCTCTTCTTACCACCGCTATGGTTAAAGTCATGCAGTTGAGCAATGAAGTATTTTTTGTCTTGACTCCCCAAACAGCTGCAGTTGCCCGGCTCAACGCCATTTGTGAACTCATGTCTGATTTAGGAATCGATAAAGAAAAGCTCAGGCTTGTTATAAACATGAAAAGACCCTCTGATCCTTTAAATCTCAGAGAAATTGTCCAGGCGGTTGATCTTCCTCTGGTATCCATTGTCAAATATGACCCCAACCTTCATAAACAGGCTTTTTACTCTAGCGTGGTGATTCCTAAAAACACTCTTACCAAAGCGATGGAAGAACTGGTGAGAGAGTTTCATCCTTGTTCCTTCAAAAAGCTTTGAAGTTCTGGAGGAGAAGATGAGTCTGAGCGAGTTGGCGAAAAGTAAAAAACTTGATCAGGAGGGTAAAAGAAAGCTGGTAGCTTCAATTCAAAGGAAGCTGCTTGAGGAAAATCTTATCGATACTGCCACCTTTTCTGAAAAGGGCGAAGAAGCCAGAAAGAAAATCCACGCTAAGGTTCAAGCTTATCTTGAAAGCGAATGCCCTTCTTTGTCCGTAACATTGCGGGAAGAAATTGCCGGTGATGTTTTCGATCGGATCTTTGGTCTTGGTCCCATTGAGTCTTTGCTTAGGGACCCTGAAGTAACGGACATTCTTATCCAGGATACCCGCCTACTCATTGTGAGAAATGGCAGGAAAGAAGACATGGGAGAAGTTTTCTTAAACCTTGAGGAAGTGAGAAAGGTTATCGACAGGATTGTCTCCTATCGGGGAAAGAAGGTGGACATGCTCACTCCCAGCCTCGATATTGATCTTTACGACGGCTCGAGGTGCCATATCATCATCCCTCCGGCTTCAGACAAGATTTATTTGAGCATAAGAAAGCACACCTGCGCTGACAGAACTCTTGATGAACTGATTCGGCAAGGAGTGCTTTCATCTGATGATGCTCTCCTTCTTCAAGAAGCGATAAAGACCGAGCGCAAAAATGTTCTGGTTTCCGGATCAACTGGAGCTGGTAAGACCACTTTAATCAACAGCTTAGCCAAACTCATTCCTAAAAATCACATCGTAGTGGTAATAGAAGACACACCAGAACTTTCTCTTCCCCTGCCTTATGTGCGCTATTTAAGGACGAGAGAGAAATCTACTGAGGGAGCAGAAGCCATCACGCAAGCTCAGCTTCTTATCTACGCCTTAAGGATGAACCCTGATCGAATTATTTTGGGAGAGGTGAGAGACCCCCTGGCAGCCTATGAGCTCATTCATGTTTTGAACACAGGTCACAGCGGCTCTCTTTCCACTATTCATGCTGACAGTGCTGCTGATGCTCTCTGGCGGCTGGAAAACCTCGCTCTTGAATACTCTCGAGGTCTTAACTTGATAGCTATCAGAAGGCAGATTGCCCGGGTCATAAATCTCATCGTTCACATCAAAGCGGTGGAAGACGAAGTGGGGAATATTGTTCGTAGGGAGATAACTGAAATTCTCCAGGTGGGAAGAACTCTCGATAGTAATGATCAATACCAGTTTAAGAATTTGAAAGAGGAAAAATGCTAGTTTCTGTTGTTTTTCTCACTAGCTTAGCTGCTTTTCTTCTTGTTTTGAGCTTTTTCTGTCGAAGGGAGGAGAGAAAGGAAGAGTTTGAGCGAAGACTTAAGCGAGCAAAGGAATTTTCTTCAAGCACGCAAGGGGAAAGCAGAGTAGAAGAATGGCTCAGTCAAGCTGGAATCACTCTTTTACTTAATGAGTTTTACTTTTTGCTGGTCACATTGGGTACTCTTGGCTTCACGGTTGGACTTATTGCTGGCCTGCCTTTCATGCTCGCTCTTTTCCTTGGGGCTCTTCCTTGCACAGGCGTTCTTGGTTGGCTGAGCTTCAAGGCAAAAGGAAGACAGCTGAAGCTTGAAAAACAGCTCGAGCAGGCCCTTTTAGATATGGCCAGTGCTTTAAGAACCACTCCTTCTCTCCTTGAGGCGGTGAAGGTGGCCGTTGAGGGAGTGGATGATCCTTTGCGCGGAGAACTTCAAAGGTTATTGAGGGAAATTCGCTTTGGTATTCCGGTGGACGAGGCTCTTAAGAACCTGGCCAAAAGGAACAGGAGCGATATTTTAGATTTAGCCGTTGAGAGCATGATACTCTCCAGGACCAGTGGCAGTCGTCTTGTTGTTCTTCTTGAACGAGCGGCAGAGGTGGCCAGGTCAGGACTCCAGATGAAAGAAGAAATCCATTCTCTCAGCTCTCAACCGAGATCTACGGCGATTGTGGTGGCCTTAATTCCAATTGTTTTTATTGTTTTCATCTGGTTTCTCAACCCGGGCTATCTTTCCTACCTTAGAACTCCTTTAGGACACCTCGCTCTTATTTACGCTGCCATCTCCTTCAGCGTGGGCTTTTACATCATGTACAGAATGACAGATTTGACTCCCGGAGGTAGGAGATGAACGCACTGCTTGTTTCAGCCCTTTTGGCTTTTTCTTTCTTTTTTCTCTTTCTAGCTGCTATGGAAAAAGCCAGAAAGGTTGAAAGGCAAGATATTAAAAAGTCTTTATCCAGGCTTTACGGCGAGAGGCGTCTTAAGAAGCTGGACAGGGATTTGAAGCTATGTGGGGGAGTAAAGTTCTTTGGCTTCATACTGAAGGATGGAGCGGATCTCTTGATTTTCCGTTTTCTCTCCACGATGCTCGCTCTTATAATTTTCAGTTTTATTGAAGTTTATAATCGTCAATGGTTTCTGGTTCCCTTGCTCACCACTCTGGTCTGGCTCTTTCCCAGCTTTTTGCTTAGGCAAAAATTAAATCGGATAAAGGAGCGTTCTCTAGCTGAACTTCCTGGAGTGGTTGATATGCTGGCAGTAGCTATGGAGGCTGGCCTTACCTTTGACTCGGCTATTAAATACCTCATCGAAAACACAAAAGGACAAATCCGTGACCTCTTTGCCCAAGCAGTAGCTGAAACAGATCTCAGAGCAGGAAGAAAAGAGGCTTTTATAAGAGCAGCTGAGAAAAGCTTAGCTGAGGAGACCAGACTTCTTATGAGGATGATCTTTCATTCAGAAAGGCAAGGAAATCCGGTTAAAGATGTCCTTTTTGATCTGGCAAATAGCATCAGGATAAGGGAAAAGCACAGGATTCAAGCAAAGGCAAATCGCCTCAATACCACGATGATATTTCCTGTTCTCATCTTCATGGTGCCACCTGTGATTCTCATTTATATCCTGCCTGCTTTACTCAATCTCAAATATCTCATGTGAGAGGGGGTGAGAAAATGCTTCGAAGGTTGGCACAAAGAGTTTGGCTCAGATGGGCAAAGCTTTACTCTGATGAAAAAGGCGCCGAAATTATCGAGGTCCTCTTCTGGGTTGGCGTTGGGCTTCTCGCTGTTCTCGTTCTCATTCCTCAAGTCAGAACTCTTCTTGTTGGAAAGATGAGGGCGATAATCAGTGCTCTTCGAGGATAGGAAAATGATATGGAAAGAAAGAGGCAGCGCTACAATTGAAAATCTTTTCTGGTTGCCTCTTCTTCTGCTCATTTTTGCAGCTATAGTTCAGTTCGGACTCATCTTCAATGCCAGAAATGCTGTGCAGGCTGCCTCTTTCGAAGGAGCGCGACAGGCTATTGTTTCTAACTCTCCGGTTAGAGCAGCTCAGAATGCGGTTTATAACTTCGCTAATGGGGTGCTTCCCGGTTGGCGGAAGGGGGGAAGGGTGAGAGTTTTTGTTAGTGCGCCAGCTGGGTTTTCGCCAGGTAAGCCAGTTACTGTGCGCGTGGAATATGACGTTCCCATATTTTTCTCCGCCTTTTTCAAGGGTTTGGAAACGTCAAGAGGCATCGTTACTCTAAAAGGAAGTTCTACCATGAAGATTGAGGAAAAACCCTGATAAAAAGGGAAGTGAATAGTTGTCACTGGTTAAAGCTATTATGAAAGGTCAGGGGGAGTGAAAGAAAGTGTTGGAAAAAACTAAAAAATTGGGAATAGTTTTTATTGCCATGCTCGTGTTGTTGGTCCTGGTCTTGACTGCTCAGCGTTCTGGTCTTTTCAGATTAGCTCAGGAGCGGCTTGAAGAGGTAAGGACGGGTCAGATGAGTGCCAAAGAGTATTACAAGATGGCTTCCGATGAGGAGAGGAATGAGTGGGTTCGCCACTACGCTGGCTATGTGGTAGCTATTGGGAGAGACAAGTTCACACTGGACGTCAACGGGAAGCTGATGACCTTTCCTCTCTGGAATCAGGCCAGTTTTATCAGAACCAAAAAGATGAGTCTGGCTCGGGACTCAGGCGATCCCGACGAAGTTGTCAAATTTTCTGATCTCAAAGTAGGCGACTTTGTAGATGTGAGCGTGTGCCTTAAAAGCATCAGCGATGATCCTAGAGCCTCTGCCCAGCCAGGCGAAATAGAATGCGTGAATATCAGGGAGGATGTGAGGCCCAGGCGTTAAACTTTTTTGAAAATTAAGGGAGAGCCGAAAGGCTCGTAAAGGGGTAAGCAAGCCTGCCAGAAGAAAGGAGGTGTAACTGGTGGGCTTTTCTTTTGCCAAAAGATTCAGAGGATTAGTAGCGCTCATGTTGATTAGTTTTATCTTTTCAAGCCTTTTCCCTACTGCTTCCTTTGCGGACAAATGGGTGAAGGGTTACGCCAAAACTAAGGAAGTCTGGGTTGATACCTCTCATTGGGAGACAAGGAAAAAGTGGGTGGACACCTCTCACTGGGAAACTTACTGGACAAGCTGGGAGTACCACAGGTCTTATGCCAGAAAATTCTTTGGATATGAGCTCAGCTTTCTTCCCTCCGACGGCGGAGCAATGAAAGCCTGCTGGTTCTTTGGGGTTAACTTTGTCTACGACGGTCTTAAAAAGTGGAAATACTATTACTATTCCAATCGGAAGCTAAAACGTCTCTGGACTCTTCATCGCACGCCAGTGAGACGCTATTACATCTTCAATGACCACAAGTGGTGGACAGACTCCCCAGGCTACTACATTAGTCGGAAGGTTCGCCGCTTCGTTAAATCTGGCTACTGGAAGTACTATCGGGTGTGGGTAGTCTCAGGGCATTGGGCTCCGCCAATTCGTGGCACTGTGACCATCAAAAAGAGTCCCACTTATGTCTTTACCAAGTGGCACAGGGACAGCCGAGGAAGAGTTTCCCATCTTGATATTGAAGTTTCATGGAATACCAGCAAGCCCATCTCTCGCCTGACTGCTTCCATGGTAGTGAACAGATATCGAGGCAAAGGGAAAGATCACATTTTTGTTTTTGATCGAAAAATCATCCCCTCCAAAAGTGGAAGGGTTAAGGGGAGAGTTGAGTTTGAACATGCTGGGGATGAGAAATCCACTCTCTACGTGAGGCTAAAAGCAAGCGATGGCACCACTGCTCTTGTTTACTGCTCTATCCCGATAAATGGCTTCCTGGGCATCAATGTTAATTCCAGTGCTTCAAGCATTCCTGTCGAGCCTTGGAAAAAATCACTCCAGGATGTGGGGAGCGTGCGCCTTTGATGAAGAAAGTTTTATTAAACGAAAGAGGACAAACAACCATCTGGATGGTTATGCTCCTTCCGGTCTTTATTCTCCTTCTTGGCTGGAGCGTGGATGTGGGAAGAATTCTTGCTGCTAAAGCAGAGCTTTACAAAGCCTGCGATATAGCTTCCCATGAGTTGGCTAAAGAAATCGATATTGGCATTGCTCAGAATACAGGGAGAAACATTTTCACCATCAATATTAATTCAAGAGCTTCTAAGTTGGTTAGGAAAAACATCGGAAATCTTTCCGGTGGGAAACTCATTTCAGTGAGCGCAACTGCCTATCCCAGAGTGAATCCCAGGCTTGTGATGGTCAGAGCAAAAGCACGGGTACCTCTTCTTTTCAGCCAGCTAGCAGGGCTTAACTTTAGCGAGATTAACTGCACAGGCTTGGGAAGGATAAGGAGTGTGGCTCCATGATTGGATTAAAAAGGCGGGCAGAAGAAAACGGCTTAGAGCTTCCAAGCACTCAAGGTCACCTGGACATTTTAAAGGTGAGGGACGGGATAGTAGCTTTAAAAGATGGATCCTTTCGCCTGGTGGCAAGAGCTACTCCCATTAACTTTTCTCTAAAAAATGAGAGGGAGCAAGAAGTCATCATTGAAGTTTGTAAGGCTCTTCTCAATTCTCTTTCTTACTCCCTGAACCTGGTGGTGCACTCAAAGAAGCTAGAGGTAGCACATTACCTTCATAGACTTGAAAGTTTATTTAAAGCACGAGGAGAAACTGGCAAAGAGTTAGGAAGAAGCGACATCAGTCTCATCAAGGAGCTTGTGGAAACGAGAGACCTTCTTGAAAAGAGGTTTTACCTTGTTATTCCCTGCTACGAAGAAAAGGATTTTGGCGAAGCAAAGCGACAGCTCGCTCTAAAGCGGGATGCCCTGGCGAGCTATTTAAAAAGAATTGGAGTGGAGATTGAACAGCTTGGAGATGAAGAACTCGTGACTCTTTTTACTGAACTTTACAGCGGTCTTGACTGGGGAGAGAAAGCTAAAGATAGAATAGCTCCTTCCGAAACTTACCATGACTATACTTACTTTCAAGTGGGCAATAAATTAACCAGGACATTCTTCATCTCTAGTTATCCAGATGAAGTCAGCGCTGGTTGGCTTCAACCTCTTCTCAACTTTTCAGGTAATTTCATTCTGTCTCTGCACGTTCACCCCGCAAGTCCGGAAGTAATAGTGGGGAAGCTTCAAAGGGACTTGAGGAGACTCAAAAGAACTATCGTCTCCAATGAGCTTCAAGGGAAAGAGACCGATGAATTTACTCTTGCTTCTTACGAAGACGCACGAGAGCTAATGAAGAAGCTAGTGAGGGGGAAAGAGAGAATCTTTAACCTTTCTCTTTACGTGACCCTCATTGAGGAGACAAAAGAAGCTCTTGATCTCAGTAGTCGAAGGCTCCTTTCAGCCTTGGGTGGTTTGATGCTTAAAGGCTATCCAGCTATCTTGCAAATGGAACAGGGTTTTAAATCATCTCTTCCGGTGGGAAAGGACCATCTTTTTTATGTCCATAATATGGATACCTCTTCTCTTTCCACCACCTTTCCTTTCATCTCTTCTGAGCTTTCTGATGAGAAGGGAATTTTTTACGGTGTAAATAAACACAGCAACAGCCTGGTAATTGTGGATCGCTTTGGTTTTGAAAATGCCAATATGGTTGTGTGTGCCAAAAGCGGAGCGGGTAAAAGTTATGCCATGAAGCTTGATGCCTTAAGGCACTGGCTTCAAGGAGTGGATGTAATCGTCATTGATCCAGAGCGTGACTTCAAAAGATTGTGTCAGGCTTTAGGTGGGCAATACATCAAGCTTTCAGCAAAATCAACAGATTGTATTAACCCTTGCGACTTGAGTGCGTCAGGCGAAGAAGGAGAATTGGCAAGCAAAGCTCTTTATCTTCAGGCTCTAGCAGAACTCATGCTCGGGGAAATGGACAACAGGGCCAGAAACGATTTTGACAGAGCAGTTCTTGAAGCTTATCGAAGAAAAGACATAACTTCTGATCCAAAGACCCATTCCCTTGAACCACCGCTTCTTTCGGACATTGAGAAGGTTTTAGCTGAGAGGGAAGAAACTCAAGAGCTTGCTCAGGGCTTAGAGAGGTTTGTCAGAGGAAGTTTCTCCAGCCTTTTTAGAAGTCATACCAGTGTAAATCTCAGGAGCAGCTTTGTGGTCATCGACACGAGGGATTTGGAAGAGCAGCTTCGACCTGTGGGTATGTTCATTGCTCTGGGCTGGGTGTGGGATATCATCAGGCAGGATTTGAGAAAGAGGATTCTTATTTGCGACGAGGTTTGGGAGCTTCTTGCTCATGAAGATAGCGCTCGGTTTCTCTTTTCTCTGGCCAAGCGAGCTAGAAAATACTGGCTTGGCCTTACAACCATCACTCAGGATGTGACGGACTTTTTACACTCCGATTACGGGAAAGTGTTGGTCACAAACTCTTCAACGCAACTTCTTTTAAGGCAGAGTGAAGCAGCAATTGATGAAGTAGCTAAAACTTTCAAACTGAGCCGAGGAGAGCGTGCTTTCCTTTTGAGCTGTGACGTGGGAGAAGGACTTCTTTTTGCTGGGAGCAATCATGTGGCTGTGGAGATCAAGGCAAGTCCTGAAGAGCATCAGCTTATCACCACAAGGCCTGAAGACCTCATTGAATTAGAAGGAGTGATTTAAGCTGAATATTTACTTTGCTGTCAAGGTCGGTGCTCTTCTTTTTGAGGAAAGAGATAATCTTATAAGATTAATTGTTTTTATCCTTTGTCTTATCTTTGCCTTTACTGTTTTCCTTTTTGCTTTTTTACAGGCTCCACTGGTCTTGAGTGGAGGGATTCCTGGTTTTCCTAATGCTCAGGGCTACTGCTTTCCCGTGGGCGAAAAATATAGCTACTCAAATGACTGGCACGCTCCCCGATATATCCCCGAGTTTCATCTTCATGAGGGAACGGATATCCTTGCGCCCAGATGGACTCCGGTTTACGCCTGCGTTGATGGGACGGTGGAAAAGATCAGGATAACAAAAGTAGGTGGGAAAATCATTGGTTTACGGGGGAATAATGGCCACTACTATTACTATGCCCATCTTGAAGCATTTGCTGTAAGTCTTGAACCTGGCATTAAGGTCAAAAGTGGCCAGATTATCGGTTATGTGGGAAACAGTGGCAATGCTCAAGGTGGCCCTACTCATCTTCATTTCGGCATCAAAGTCAAGGGAGAGTGGATTAATCCTTATCCAGTGCTTAAATCCTGGGAGGAAGGTTGAACTCTTTTCTTATCTTTTCCGTGTTCACAGTTCTTATAGCGCTAGCAACTTCATTTTACTTTTACTTCTTGCGAAGAAAACAGCTTCAGGAGGAGAAATCAGTTCTAACCATCACTTTACCTAGAGACAATGAAGCCACTCCTTTCGCTGCTGAACAACTTTTTTCCGCTCTTCACGGCATTTTGAAGCCTTGGTATTTGAGGTTATTGCGTGGTCAGGAGCATTTAAGCTTTGAAATCCTCTCTCGAGGTGATGTTATCAGCTTTTACGTCTGGTGCCCTGAAAGGCTTAAAGATTTAGTGGAAAAACAAATCTATGCTCAATATCCCGACGCAGAAATAGAAGAAACAGATCCTTATGTCTTATCAGAAACCTCTTCCTTGCATTCACCTTATCTCTCCGTGGCTGAACTCAAGCTTGTCAAGCATTTCTCCTATCCCATTAAGACTTTCAAAGACTTTGTTAACTCCGATCCTTTAGCAGGTGTGACCAATGCTCTAACCAAACTCGGCGGCGGAGAAGCTTTAATTCAACTTTTGGTTAAGCCTGCCGGCTCTTCTTGGCAGAAAAAGGGATACGAAATAGCTAGAGCAATAAGAGAAAGAAAAGAAAGTAGTCTAATTATTGCATTCTTAAATGAGCTTGCTAATATCCTGGTCGACCTGGTTCAAAGCCTCTTCTCAAAGCGGAAGCCGATTTCGCCCATTGAAGGCTTGTCGATTGAGCACACGGAAACCGAAAAAATGATTCTCGATGCAATTGAGGGGAAGATAGCCAAGCTTGGCTTTTATTTTAAGCTCAGGATTGCTTGCAGTGGGAGGAGTAAAGAGAAAAGCAATCGCGTTCTGGAAAACGTTCTGGCTGCTTTTAAGCAATATAACATTGGTGGATTGAATGGATTTAAAAGAAGAATCGTCTGGAGTAGGCAAAGATTTATGCGCAATCTTAATTCTCGCTACTTTCCTGTTTCTAACTTCTGCTGTGGCATCTTAAATATCGAGGAACTTTCTTCCCTCTGGCACATGCCCAACAAGGATATTGGCACTCCGGGGATTAGGTGGAGTGGGGCGAAAAAAGCTCCCATTCCCTCTTTTTCAAGTGAAGAGGGGATTGTTCTCGTCAAGTCAAGATTCAGAGGAGAGGCAAGACCCGTGAGAATCAAGCCTTACGATGAAGCAGCTCACATCTGGGTGGTAGGGAAAACCAGGACAGGGAAAACCACCTGCATTAAAGGGCAAGCTTTGCAGCACATTGAGAAAGGAGACGGAGTTATTCTTATTGACCTTCACGGGGATCTTTATCAGGAAACTTTAGGTCTCATGCCGAAGGAGAGGAAGGAGGATCTATATCTGGTTGACCTTTCCGATACTGAATACCCAGTTGGTTTCAACATGCTTGAGCTTAAAAAGCACACACCTGAAGAAAAGGTTTTGGTCATCGATGAATTGGTCGGAGTCTTTCGAAAGATTTTTGCTGAGAGCTGGGGCCCTTCAACAGATGATATCTTTCGCATGTCAGCCAGCGCCATTATTGACTATGGAGAGGGAACCATTCTAGATATGCTTCAGATGATTTCCAACGAATCTTTCCGGCGGAAAGTAATCCCTCACATCAAGAGTCAAGTAGTGAGAGATTACTGGGCAAATAGCTTTTCAAGCCTTGATCGAAGGACAAAAAGCGCCATTATCAATCCTCCTTTAAACAAGCTCAGAAGGTTTCTGGGTAATGAATCCATCCTGAATATCGTAGGCCAGGCCAAATCTACCTTTGATATCCGAAAGATAATGGATGAAGGAAAAATTCTTCTTGTTAACTTGGCCAAAGGAGTGGTAGGGGAGGAGAATGCCATTCTTCTTGGCTCCATGCTCGTGAGTAAAATTCAGCTTGTGGCCATGAGCCGGGTTGATTTAGAACCACGAAAAAGAAAGCAGTGCTTTATTTACCTTGATGAGTTTCAGAATTTTGTGACCGAAGGAATTGCCACTTTACTGTCTGAGTCAGCTAAGTATGGGGTAACTCTTATTCTGGCAAATCAATATCCTTCCCAGTTGAGAGAAGATATCAGGCGGGCAGTGCTCGGAAACGTGGGAACGCTTATCTGCTTTCAGCTCTCGGCTGAGGAAGCAGAAAACATTGCCAAGGAGTTTGAGCCCACCATTACCGCTAATGACCTGGTGAACCTCGATAGATTCAACTGCTATGTGAAGCTCAGAGTGGATGCTAAAGCAACCAAGCCTTTCAGTGGTGTGACCATCCCTTGGCCAAAGGAGCCTGATAAAAAGTTGGCTGATGAGATGAGAGAAGCCTCTCGGAAAAAGATTGCACGAAAGCGTGAGGAAGTGGAGAAGGAGATTCAAAGGCGTTTGACAAGGGAAAGTATCCAAGAAAGCCGGCAGCAAAAAGCAAGAGAAATTGCTTTTAAGTTAGGCGTAAGGGAGCGTTGGAGAGAAGTTGAGCCGCTGGTTGAACAGTATTCCGGAGAAGTATTGGCCAGTGCTTTGAGAGCAGTTATTCAAAGGGAGAAAGTAACTGATCCTGTTAGTTATTTTAAAGGTGTTTTGGAAAAGATGGCTCCGAAAAGGAGTAGAGGTGAGAAGGAGAGTAACACATCAGTTTGCGCGAAAAATAATTGAAGAGCTTACTGAAAGAGATAAAGAAATCATTTTAACTCTTTATGAACAACGGTATTTAAAACTTGACCAGCTCCAGAGGCTTTTCTTTTCCTCTCGTGACGGTGCTCAGAAAAGACTAAGGATTCTTTATAGGAAAGGTTTTGTCGATCGCTTAAGACCGAGAGCGAGGAAAGGTTCAGCTCAATACGTTTATTTTCTTTCAGAGTTAGGAGTTTACTTTGTGGCACTTCATAAAGGTATGAGGAGGAATAGTTTAAAGTGGAAACGAAAGCAATTAAAGGACCAGGTAATGTTTCTGGAACATACTCTGGCTATTAACGACGTATATGTGGCATTGAAGGAATTGGAGAAAGGAGATAGTAAGTATAAGTTTATTGAATGGGTTAGTGAAAGGGAGTTTAGGAGTCGCTTTTGGGATCTCAAAGGCATTTTGCCTGACGCTTTCTTTAAACTTGGTGTCTACGAGAGAGCGATCGAGGATTTTCTTTATTACGACTTCTTTTTAGAAATGGACATGGGTACCATGCGTTTAAAGAGAATTAGAGATAAAGTCAAAGATTACTTAAATCTTTATCTCTCAGGAAGCTACAAATCATTTTTCCATTTTTATCCCACAGTTTTAGTGGTTGCTCCTTCAGAACTCAGGTTAAAAACACTCAAAGATACAACCGAGAAGGTATTAAAAGGGTGCTCTGATGTTAATTTTCTATTTACCACGAGGGACAAACTGAATCTGATTTCTAATGCCATTTGGAAAAAAGCATTTACAGAGGATAAATTTGATCTCTTTTTAAACTCTTCAAGCCCTTCCGTTTCGACTTCCGTTTCATGAAACGGAAACCCTCTTCGGTGCTTGAGATGCCCGCCAGCCCGCCTTTATCTCGTGTTTTATCGCCGCCAAGGTGGTTAGTCGGGGCTCTAACGACCCCCGACTAACCACTCCCTCGACGAGTCCTTTGTCCTCGCCGAGAACCCCTTCGGGCTTGGCGGCTTTTTTCGTCTTGTGGCGGGCTGGCGGGCAAGAAGTTTAGAGGATAGTAGGAGAAAGAATGAGGGCAGGAGACGAGGGGCAAAGAAATGAAGGTGTGGAACGTGGCAGAAATGAGGGTAGAAATGGGGGTAAAAAATAGGGAAAAGTCTGGTGAGAGTCACAAAAGTAAGCTATGATGACAAAAAATTTTGAAAGGAAAGTGAATGTATCTTTATCTCGATGAATCAGGCGATTTAGGTTTTAAAAAAGGAACAAAGCACTTCGTTATGGCTCTATTTACAACAAGGAATCAGAAAGCAGTGAGCAAAGCTATAGCTCGTGTGAAGCGGAAGAAACTTCCTCGTAAATTAAAGGGCATTTCTGAGATTAAAGCTTCAAGAGCTCCAAGAAAATTTGCCAGGTATGTGTATAAAGCATTAGCCAAGGAAAATATAGCAATCTATGTCACTATTGTTCCCACCTATAAAATCCCCCAACATTTAAGATGCGAGGAGGGTAGTCTTTATAACTATATAGCTGGCAAAACTCTTCTTTCAGCCCCTCTTGGAGAAAGCAGTGAGATATACCTTTATCTTGACAAAAGATCGCACAAAGGACTTACTACTAGAGAATTTAATGAGCATTTAAGAGCTAGAGTACTCCACCGGTTTGATAGAAAAACCCGTTTTGAAATTTACCACCGTCCTTCGGAAACTCTTAACTGTCTTCAAGCTGCTGACTTCATTTGCTGGGCTATTTATCTTAAATATGAATGGAAAGATGAAGAATGGTATCAGATTCTAAAGGACAAAATACGTTCTGAAGTAGTGGAGGATTTTGCTGAGATCATTGAGGGACTGAGAAAAGGATTAAAATAAAAAAGCGGCCCCTACTAGGTATGTCTCTGCGGCTTAGACACCCTTTTCGGAGTGGAACACCGCAGTACCTAGCAGGACTTACCCGCTTCATTAATATTATATATATATATAGGATAAAGTAAAGAGGAAAAGTATTATCTGCCTCATACCATGCCCTTCTACCCGAACTATACTTCATTTAAGGCAAGCCGCGACCTTATCAGAGCTTCACTTTCTCTCGATAAGCAGGCATCGTATTCGGCAGAAAATTTTGAGTGACCGTGTCTCGCTCCGCTCGCACCGTCACAAGATATGAAATAGAAAAGTAGGAAAAAGTTTTAGTTCTGCTTTTTTGTTGGGCAATATTATACTCAGGCTAGAGCTTGTCAAGGTAGTAGACTCCCTCGTGAACATAAACGGTCTCCCTCCTAAAGGACTCCTCCCATTTATCCTTCCCTCGGGACGCCCGCCTTTAGCGGGCTAGTCTCTCCACCTGCGCTTCGGCTAGCTCTCTTTACTAACTAAGCACCTTTTTAACTCAAAAGGGTGCTTTTTCTTTTGCTTCTCTCTTTTTTCACTAGGTATGACCTGCACTCTAGTACACCCATGGGAGTAGGTGCTTCTTCTTTTGCTTTTCTCTCCTTTTTCGACCGCCTCGCTTGACAAGCTCTTTACGCCCTCGTGGCTTCGCAATTGCCCAAAAAAGCAAGAAAAAAAAGTTTTTCAGTTTTTTGGGAGGAGTGTGCTGATGACGTTTCGGCAGCTCAGAAAGGTAATAAGGCAGCTTCACTTTCACCGAAGGCACATTGAGTGGATGAGGAAAAAGATTGCCGAAAATGAGTGGCTTATTCGCAAAGAGCTCATGGAAAGAGAGCTTAAAGAACTGGCGATAGGTGGTTTCAAGGTAAGCCTTGAAGGGGAGGAGGTGACAATTGAAGAACTACCACCTGTCGAGTTTGACCAGTTAAAACTGCCTCTTAATGAAGCTATTTAAAAGGAGGTTTTAGAAATGAAATTTGAAGAAAAGCAAATTTTAAAGGAAAAAGATGTATTCACTGAACTAAGTGAAAACCTAAGTGCAGTTTGCGAAGCTCAAGCTGAGCTTACAAGTGAACTTATAGAGGTCCTCACCGAAATCAAGGAAGAACTTCGTCACTTAAGACAGGTGATTGAAGAGTCTTCCAACCTCTGGATACCACGCTAACAGGAAAGGAGAAGATAAAAATGAGAAAATTCATTTTAAATAACCCACCAGAAAACTACAGGCTTTACTTTGATAGCGGCACTAATCTTTTAAGAGCTTTCAAACGTCTTTTCATCCTCCGCTACATCGGCTTATATGGTAATCGATATCCCGATGCTGTTATCGTCAAAGGTAACTACAACTGGAATAAATATGTTGAGAATAACTTTAATGTTTCCCAAGCCAAGGTAAGCGACAGAGACTACTCAGTCTTCGTGAGAAGGGAAATCGAAATTAACGAAAACACTTTCTCGCCCATTGCTTTCAAAAAATTCGACTGTCGCCCAACTTCTAACTGGGTTGAGTATGTAGTCATCATTTATCTCAAAAAACGAACTCTGGAATTCAGATTACTTGTTCGTTCAAAAGGGGAATAAAAGCTTATAAGCCTTTTACTATTCGTTTCCAACCAAAGAAATCTACCGTTCATTGAAAATTGATAAATCTTATTAGATACTATTAACAGCCATTTTTCTTCCGGAGAGTCCCTGAAAGGAGAGTTTGGGTGGGATGGGAATAGAGACTTTTGAAGGGATATCTGAGGGTAGCATCATTGAAGCTCCTTTTTGGCCAGAACCTGTCGAGATAAAGAAAGTCGAGGAGTTCGGCGAGCGTATTCATATTATAGGAGCGACGATACACTCCAGCACTCACATAGACCAATTAATATCAAAGGAAGATCTTAAAAAGTTAAAAATCAAAGAATTCACTTTAGATTTTTCCTCTCCTGCTGATGAGGTTTTTTTAACTCTCGAAGCAAAACGCTACCAATACGCATCCCTTTTCGACCCTCTTCTGGCAATGAGCACTTCTAAAATAGACCCACTACCTTTCCAAATTGAGGCAGTTTATGGATATATCCTAAAACTTCCTCGCATAAGATTCCTCATCGCCGACGACCCAGGTGCAGGCAAAACAATAATGGCAGGTTTAATCATCAAAGAGTTAAAACTAAGAGGCTTAGCAGACCGAATACTCAT
>Ga0180901_1181_pt1 | contig 24937 bp, 24 predicted proteins | sample Deesub1362A_J573_FD_124299 | JGI IMG/M metagenome (GOLD analysis project Ga0180901, IMG submission 124299) | Unclassified bacterium JdFR-66
AATATCTCACAATCAGGGAGGAGAAGTGAAGCTCGCAGTTACTGGGGGAGGCACAGCGGGTCACGTATATCCCGCTCTTTCCGTTCTTTCCGCTCTCGAGCGAAAATTTCCGGGAGCTGATGTTCTCTATCTGGGGAGCGAAGAAGGAATAGAGGCGAAGCTTGTAGAGGAGAAGAGCATACCTTTTAAGCCCATTAAAATGAAGGGCTTAGAGAGGAAATTTTCTCTTTCTGCTATCGAGACTTTTTATTTAGCCTTAAAAAGTTCTCTTGGGGCTATTAAGATTTTGAGAGAGTTCAAACCCGATGCTGTTTTTGCAACTGGAGGGTATGTCTCCGCTCCTGTTCTTGCAGCAGCTACTTTTTTACGTATACCTTTCCTTCTCCATGAGCAAAATGCTATTCCCGGCTTGACAAACAGAATTTTTTCTCCTTTTGCCTCAGCTATTGCAATTTCTCTCCCCCGTTCAAGAAGATACTTTGCAAAGAACAAAAAAGTTGTGCATACAGGAAATCCTGTGAGGAAAGAAATAATAGAAGCAACTCGTCATAATGCGATTTCTCGATTTGAAATTGAAGATGATATCCCCACTCTTCTCATTTTTGGCGGAAGTCAGGGTTCAAAAAAAATTAATCAGGCGTTTCTAGAAGCTTACCGGCATTTTGCGGAGTTCCGAGAGTTACAGATAATACATCTTACTGGAGAAAGAGATTATGAGTGGGTGAAAAAGGAGATAGAGGGATTAAGGGATGTCGGAGACAAGGTAAAATATCTTTCCTTTCCTTACCTTCGAGATATGGGATTGGCATATGCTGCAGCGGACCTTGTTGTTTCCAGGGCAGGTGCCACGACTATTGCTGAAATTACAGTTAGGGGTCTTCCTGCCATTCTTATTCCTTATCCTTACGCCACAGCAAACCATCAGGAAAAAAATGCAAGAATTTTAGAGAGCGAAGGAGCAGCTCGGGTGATTCTGGATAGTGATTTAAACAGTCAAACTCTCTTTTCTGAGGTGAAAAATATCCTTTTTAATCAGATTGCTTTGAGGAAAATGAGTGAGAAATCGAAGAAGTTAGGCAAGCCACAGGCCGATGAAGAAATATTAAAATTGATATTAAGTTTGAAAGCTTTTTCTGAACTTGAGAAGATGTCTGAGGAAACAGAGGAAGAATGGGAAGAAATTTAAATTTTGACGCGCTTTTAAAGGTTAAAAAGTGGCACCTTGTGGGAATTGGTGGGGCAGGAATGAGCGCTATCGCGCGAGTTCTGCTCCAGCGAAGATTCAATGTGAGCGGTTCTGATTTAAAGGAATCCCGTTTTACGAAAGCTCTTTCTGCCGAAGGAGCAAGAATTTTTATAGGTCATGACTCTAAGAATGTGGAAGGAGCAGAAGCTCTTGTTTACTCTTCAGCTATCCCCTTGGAAAATCCAGAAATTAAAGAGGCGAAGAAGAGAGGAATGCCTGTCCTTTCCAGAGCTGATATGCTTTTCTTCCTCACTAGGGAAAAGGAAACAATCGCAGTGGCTGGTACTCATGGAAAAACCACCACTACTTCACTGGTGGCTCGAGTGTTAGAAGGAGGCGGATGTGACCCCGCTTATATTATTGGGGGCGAGTTAAATGATATAGGAAGCAATGCCCGCTGGGGGAAAGGTTCTTACTTCGTAGTAGAAGCTGATGAGAGCGATGGAAGTTTCCTTAAGCTCAGCCCCAAAATTGCTGTTATCACCAATATTGAAGCTGACCATTTAGACTATTACAGAAGTTTTCATTCTATTGTGGAGAGTTTTAAAGCGTTTGTGAAAAAGGTAAAAGATGATGGCTTGGTTTTTGCCTGCGGCGACCACTCTGTAAATTCTCAGATTTTTTCTGAGAGAGAAGTATTTACTTATGGGTTTGGTAGCAGGAATTACATAAGAGCGGATTCCGTTGAGATGAGAGGAAATGAATCCCGGTTCGAAGTTTACAGGGCGAATAGACTCTTAGGAGAGATTTTCTTAAAAATACCAGGCAAACACAATATATTGAATTCTCTAGCTGCTTTAGGGGTAGCTTTCGAGGTGGGAATTCCCTTCAAAAAAGTTAAAGAGGCTCTCGGTTCCTTTTCCGGTGTCCAAAGAAGGTTTCAATTAAAAGGCGAGGAGAGAGGAATAACGGTAGTCGATGATTATGCACATCATCCCTCTGAGATTAAAGCAACATTGGAAGCTGCTTCTCTTGGTAAGTGGAGCAGAATAATCTGCATTTTTCAGCCCCATCGATATACCCGAACTCAATTTTTAGCTCCTGAGTTTGCTTCTGCTTTTGACCTTGCGGATTGGTTAATTCTTACCGAGGTTTACGCTGCTGGAGAGGAACCTATTCCCGGCGTAAGTAGCAAACTTATCCTTGAAGCTGTTCTTTCTCATTCGCCAAAAAGAAACTTAGCTTTCTTTCCTACGCTCAGCGAGGCAAAAAATTTCGTTTTGAGTATAGCTAAAGAGGGAGATTTGATTTTGACATTGGGAGCAGGGGATATTACCCTCTTGGGGGAGCAAATCATCAATGAACTGGCAGGTTAGAGAAGCTGAGGAGATTAAAGTGTTAATAAAAAGAGAGCTTGGCAATCTTGTCCAGGAGAATCGTTCTTTAGCTCCTCTTACTACAGCGCGGTTAGGCGGACCGGCTAGATATTTTGTGGAAGCTCATACCGTTTCTCATTTAAGAAAGGCTTTAATGATTTCCATAGAAAATAATATTCCTTACATGGTTATTGGACGCGGTTCAAACATCCTTGTTTCTGACTCCGGTTTTGATGGGATGGTTATAAAATTAGGGAAGGATTTTCAGCGCTTGCATCTTGAAGGTGAAAATATCATTTCAGGAGCTGCAGTACCCTTGCCTGAGCTAGTGCGATTAGCCCAAGTTAATTCTTTGGAAGGACTTGCTTTTGCTGTAGGTATTCCTGGTAGTGTCGGTGGTGCTATTAAAATGAATGCAGGTGCTTTTGGTGAATGTATTGCGGATAGAATTTCTAAAGTAACGGTGATGGATGAAAAAGGGGAACTCAAAGTTTTGCAGAGAAGTGAGATTAAGTTTGGTTATAGAAAAAGTAGCATTAAAGGTGTTATTTTGGAGGGGATGTTTACGTTGAAAAAGGGGGTGCAGGAAGAGATTGATCGAAAGATGGAAATGTATTTTCAAAAGCGGAAAGGCACTCAACCCATCGGTCTTCCCAATACAGGTTCTGTTTTTAAGAATCCAGAAGGTGAATATGCTGCCAAATTGATAGAAGGAGCTGGTTGTAAAGGATTGAAATTGGGGGGAGCTCAGGTCTCTGAGCAACACGCTAACTTTATTGTTAACCTTGGAAATGCAAAAGCGTCGGATGTTTACCGTCTTTTGAGAGAAGTTCAAAGAAGAGTCCAGGAAAAGTATGGTATTCGGCTTGAACCTGAAATTGTGATGATGGGAGATTTCGATGAATGAGAGTTTGGTGGAAAAAAAGAGGAAGGAAAGGGAGAAGAAGGGGCGAGAGAGGAGAAGAAGGCAGCAAATAACTTTAGCTATAATTGTATTGGTAGTAATTCTTTTCTTCTTTCTCCTTTTTTTCTTCACCCGCTCTAGTGCCTTTGAAATAAAAAAGGAGAAGATTTCAATTTCTGGCATAAAAAATGTTAAAAGAGCAGAAGTATTGAAAGCACTCAATTTGCCTAAGGGAGCTACCGTTTTTACCATTTCTACTCGTGAGCTTGGGAAAAGAATTTTGCAGAATCCCTGGGTAGAAAGTGTGAAAGTAGGGAGAAAGTTCCCTAACGGGTTAGTAATAAAAATTACTGAGAGAAAACCGCTCGCTCTTATCTCTTTTGACGACAGCACTTTTTTAGTTGACGAGGAAGGCTTTATCATTCAAGCCGTTTCAGAGGATAAGGCACTGCAGTTGCCTATAATTCATGATTTAGACATAAAGCCTGCGAAGCCAGGTGAGAAAGTAAAAAATAATACTTTAGATAATGTTTTAAAAATATTGTCTTCTCTTCCCAAATCAATATATAAGAAAATAAAAGTTATTTCAGCTCCCAAAGTTGAAAGGATTACTTTATATACTGATGCCGGCTTGGAAATTCTCTTTGGCTCTTCAAAGGAAATAGAGAAAAAAGTAAAGGTCCTTTCTGAAATTTTAAAAAAGGAAGAGAAACTAATATTTGTAGATTTAAGAGCACCTGAAAATCCAGTAGTGAAAACGGTTGGTGACTAGGGGCAAACACCCACTTCATAAACCTTTTTAAAAAGAACTTGAAAATGTCACATCTCTGGTGTAACTTTACACTTAAAGTTTATGCAAATCTAAAGTTTAAACCTAAACTTTAAACTTTAAGAGGAGGTTAGGATGAGTCCAGGAACTTATCTAGCGGTGATAAAGGTTGTAGGTGTAGGCGGTGGCGGAACTAATGCTGTAAACAGGATGATTGAAGCAGGGCTTAAAGGCGTTGAGTTTATTGCTATCAATACAGATTCGCAGGCACTTATGATGTCCGATGCGGATATAAAGATTCATATAGGTGAAAAGCTCACGAAGGGGTTAGGAGCGGGTTCTGATCCCAAGGTTGGCTATGAGGCAGCGGAAGAGGGCAAGGAAGAGATAAAAGAGGCTCTTCAGGGAGCTGATATGGTTTTCATTACTGCGGGTAAAGGGGGTGGGACTGGTACAGGTGCTGCTCCTGTAGTAGCAGAAATTGCTCGAAACGACGTTGGAGCTTTAACTGTGGGTGTGGTTACAAGACCCTTTGCCTTTGAGGGGAGAAGGAGAGCCTTTCAAGCTGAAGAGGGGATAAAAAACCTTAAAGACAAGGTGGATACACTCATCATCATTCCTAATGACCGCCTACTTCAAATAGCTGACAAGAAAACAAGTATGCTTGATGCCTTTCGCTTGGCAGACGATGTTTTAAGACAGGGCGTACAAGGAATCACTGACCTCATTACAGTTCCAGGACTTATCAACCTTGATTTTGCTGATGTCAAAGCGGTGATGAAGGAAGCTGGCTCTGCACTCATGGGTATCGGAGTTGCGAGTGGTGATGGTAGAGCGGTTAAAGCGGCTGAATTAGCTATTTCTAGCCCTCTTCTTGAAGAATCAATCGAGGGAGCTCGAGGAATTCTTCTCAATATTTCTGGTAGTTCAGACCTGGCTCTCTCGGAAGTTCACGAAGCCGCTCAGCTTGTCTCTAAAGCGGCTCATCCTGATGCTAATATTATTTTTGGAGCAGTAATTGACGATTCGCTTGGAGATGAAGTAAAGGTGACCGTGATTGCAGCAGGTTTTGATAGAAGGAGACAGGAAAGATTGGAATTTACCTCGGAACTACCTTTTTCAGAGAAAGCACCGGAAGTAGATTTCGGTGAGATAGATGTGCCCAACTTTCTTAAGAAGGAGGAGTAGTTGGAATTCGAAGAACTCATTAAAAAAAGACGTTCCATTCGCCGGTTTAAAAAAACACCTGTTCCCAAAGAAAAGATTGAGAGTGCATTTGAGATAGCGAAATGGTCTCCTGTTGCCAAAGTCTTCAGACAATATGAGTACTATATTCTGAGTGGAAAAAAAAGGAATGAAGCGGTTGAGGCTATCAGTAAAAATACCATTCATTTAAGAGATATTTTGGATTATCTCAAGAGCCAAGACCCTGAGTGGGCAGAAAGAGCAAGTCGCTTTTATTCAAACTTGGGGGATGCTCCAGTAATTATAGTTATTGTGGTACCCCAAGGAGAAGGTGAGTGGGGGAAGAAGTGGCAATACATTCCGGCATCAACGGAAATCACTCTTTTTCTTTTGGGATTAGAAAAGGAGGGATTGGGAGCCTGTGGAATAGCACTTGCTCCTTGGGTAGAAGAAAAGCTGAAAGAGATTCTTGAGATTGAGAAAGAGAAGGAAGTTTTATGTGCTGTGGCAGTGGGTTTTCCGGATGAATCTCCTGAGCCCCCACCTCACCCCCGCGCAAAAACTCGCTACCTTACCTAAGCTGAAGATTTAGTAAATACTAAGTACTTTTAGAACTTTCATCTTCTATTCAATTCAAAATCTTCTTGCTTTTTTTAAGAATTAAAGAGAAAATAAGGTTTGTGGAGTTAAAAAAGGCTATCTTAAACAGAAGAGCCATTCGGAAATATAAGAGTAAGCCTGTCCCACGTGAAAAGTTGGAAGAACTTTTTGATTTAGCTCGGTGGTCACCTATCGCTAACTTCCTTCGGGTATATGAGTATTACGTGGTTTCTGGAGAAACAAGAGATAAAGTAGTAGAGGCAATTTCTAAAAACACTGTTCATTTAAGAGATCTTTTGGAAAGAGCGGAGGAAGAAGTAAAAGAAAAAGCTCTTGATTTCTATCCTGACCTTGGTGGAGCTCCTCATATTATAGTAATTACCATTCCTTACTCGGATGATGAGTGGGAGAGAAAATGGTTTGTGGCGGTAGCAACCCTGGAGTTGATGGTTCTCGCTTACTCCGCTTTTGCTTTGGGTCTGGGCACATGTGGCGTTACTTGTTCTCCCTGGGTGGAGAAGGAAATAAAGGAGATATTAGAGATACCCGAAGAGAGAGAAGTTTTTTGCTGTGTAGCAGTGGGATATCCCGATGAATCTCCTGAACCGCTTCCTCACAGGAGAGTAAAGGTCCATTATATTGAGTGAAATTTATCTTGCAGGCAACAGGGTTAGAATGACTGTTAATACGATAAGTAGAATTATAACCAGTAAATTGAGGCTCATATCTCTTGTGTAGCGACGAATAGCGGTACGTGCTTCTGCAACTTCTTTCTGACTCACGTATCGCTCCACTTCCCAAGGAACTCTTTCTTCTGTTAAAATTTCTGCTGCAATTCTCATCATTTTTCTAAGCCAGCCAGCAGTTTTTTCTAGAAGCCCTTTTTCGATCCTTCGGTAAGAAATTTCTGCTTGTGATATTTCTTCCATAGCTCTATCCAATAACTTTTCCCACAATTCTCTTTCTTTAGTTAGTACTTCAATTTTTTCTTTAATTCTTTGAGCGAAAACTATAACTACATCTTTCCCTACAAGCTTTCCTTTTTCCGCGCTTATTTCAGGTAATACTTGACTCACTATATTCAGCCGCTGGAGAGCGTATCTGGCATCTCCATTTTTTCTAATCTCACTCAAAAGTTTGAAAAGGTCCAGTAAGCGTTCTCTTCTTCGAGCACGTGCCATGCCTGCTCTCACCATTGCCTTTTCTGTTTCTTGGATAATTTTTTCTTCTACCTCCACAATTTTTTGTGCTTCTTCATGCGCTTCTTCTCGTTCTTTCTGAAGCTTCTTCCATCTTTCATCTGCTGGTACTCCTTGTTTAAGAAGTTCAATATGGTAGTGCCTCATAAGTCTGCGGAGAGTATCGCGCCGCTCCTTTTCTAAAAAGTTTGCCAACTCCTCTTGCCAGAGGGAAATTTGGGCTTCTTCTGAAAGTCCAAAGACGAAGGGAATGAGGTTATTTTTAATTTTTCTCCGGAGGTGGGAAAGTTTGAAAGGAATGGCTAAAAACTCATGTGCTACGAGATAGTAGAAGTCGTCAACACTTCGGGAGATTACTTCCGAGGGACGGGAAATAGCAACTGCAAATCCTTTGGCAATGAGAATGTACCAGTATTTAATAGAAATCCGCTCGGAAGGTTTAACATGGAACCAGCCAAAACGGTAACCTAGGATAAATGTCATTCCTCCACCCAATACTACCAGTCCACCTGCTAGAAGATTGTGGATTACCGTTGAGTTGAGAAGAGAAAATGTTTTTGGATCATAGAGGAGGGGAATCGTTGATTTAATGCTCTTTTCTATATGAGTGCTATAGAGGAGGTGATACGCATGGGAGGAAGGGTTAAAGCCGAAGTCAGCCAAGGCAGGACCAATAAATTTCTCCACTAGCCAGTTTGGTTTCAACCCAATGAAGAGTATGGCGGCGGAAAGGGCACTTAGAGCTATTTGCATGGAAAGTGGGGCGGGTTTCGTATGTTTGAATTTTTCAGGCTGTTTCCAGAAGAACACAAAAAGCCACATCTTTACGTTGGAGCAGAAAGTACCGAACGCGGTGAGGCAAAAGAAAACTTCTGCAGCCACTAGCCAGATGTCAGGGTGATGAGTAAGGGTATGTTCATAAGCTTCAACGATTGCATGGTGAAGAATGGTCTTACTAGCAAAACCGTTGAAAAGGGGAACCCCAGAAATTCCCATCACTGCAATGAAGCAAGCAACAGCTACTAAAGGCATATTTCGCCACATTCCGCCGAGTTTATACATATCCAGCTCTCTTGTTCGGAAGTAAACTGCTCCTACAGAGAGGAAGAGAGCAGATTTGAAAAGAGCGTGGTTTATTATGTGGTAAACAGCTCCAGCTAGGCCCATAGCTCCTTCTTTGCCTAAGAAAGCAGCACAGCCCAGCCCAAGTATGATGTAACCCATCTGAGAAACGGAATGGTAAGCAAGCATTCTTTTGCAATTAGCAGAAAGTAAAGCATTGACTACTCCAAAGAACATGGTTATAACGCCGAGCCAAATAAGCCAATAGCCAAGGTTTGCGAGAATTCCACTTTCAGTAGCTTCACTGAGGTGAGGGGAAATCTCTCCAATTGGAGCAAAAAGAGTATTGACTGTTCTTAAAATGCCGTAAGCTCCTGCTTTAATCATGAGGCCCGAAAGCAAGGCAGAAGCTGGCGTGGGAGCAATGGGATGAGCTTCCGGGAGCCAGATGTGGAGGAAAAATACACCGGCTTTAATTCCAAAACCAGTAATCATCAAAGTAGCCATGAGATAGCGTAAACTGGTTGACATTTCTTTGAGAAGGTAGGAAAGAGGGGTAATTTCCGTAGTGCCAGTGAAGATATACATGAGGACGATTCCTCCCAGAAGGGCTAACCCAGCAATAATGCACATGAAAAGGTAGAGGTAACCAGCCTCCATAGCCTCTTTGGTTTCTTCATGCACTACTAGTACGTAGGAGAAGATAGCCATAAGCTCAAAGAAGAGAAACAAAGAAAAGAAATCTTTGGTGAGGAGAATGCCTAAGTTAGCAGCTAAGGTAAGGAGAATGAAGAAGAAGAAACGATTTTGAGCGTGTTCAACGCTCATGTAGCTGGTAGCATAGATACATGAAAGTAGCCAGACAAAAGTGGTCACGAGGGCGATGAGAAGCCCAATTGCGTCAACCCGGAAGTTGATTCCCAAGTCCATAAAGAGAGAAAGATTAAATTCAAGATATCGGTAAAGGTGCTCGTGATAGTGAAAACCTTCAATGACTGGTTTGTACATTAGGGCTATTACCAGCAGGGTTAAAGCAGTTGTAGCTACCACTACAGCGTTCCGAAACTTTTCTTTTTTTGAAAGGAAGATCACGAGGAAAGCTCCGAGAAGAGGAATAATTATAGCTACAACAGGGAGAACTGCCAGAGGGCTGATGCCAATAGTTATAGGACCAGCCACTTCATGACCTATCATTTAGCTCCCACCCCCCAAGTAGATTTGAGTGACTTTTCTTGCCAAAAAAAGGGGATGTTGGGGATAGAGACCAAAAGCAAGAATGAAAAGGCTCAAAATAATTACTGGAATGAGCATTTCCCACGTTGGATCCTTCTTTTCCACTTTTTCCTCTTTGTGGTGATGAGGATTGGAGTGAGAAGAGTGGGAGGAATGTAAATCTTCTTTAAACCAAGCTCGGATAACAATAGGACCATAATACATAGCATTAAGCAGGCTACTGAAAAGGAGAGCTGAGAGAATAACGAACCCCCAGCTTAAACTAAATATTCCATTTTCAGCAGCTTGCAGGGCACCTTGTGCCAAAAGCCATTTGCTTATAAATCCGCTGAGCGGGGGGAATCCCACCATTGAGCAAGCAGCGATGGTAAAGCAGATCATGGTAATTGGCATTCTGTGGCCAATTCCTTTGAGTTCTGCAATCTCTCTTTTTCCTGTCTGGTGGATGAAGGCTCCTGCACAGAGGAAGAGAGTTCCTTTGGTCAAAGCATGACTCAGAATGTGAAAAATGCCCCCAGTAAGACCAATAGATGAAAGCATAGAAGCTCCCAAGACAACATAGCCTATCTGAGCAATAGAAGAGTAGGCAAGTAAGCGCTTAATTTCTTTTTGTAAAAGAGCTACACCAGAACCAAGAATCATAGTGATTATGGCAATGACTATTACTAATTTTGAACTTAAAACAGAGGCTAGAAGAGAAGCTCCATAAATAGCATAGATGGTTCGAATAACTCCGTAAGCACCTGCTTTAATCATTACGCCTGAAAGCAGAGCAGAAGCCGGAGATGGTGCAACTGGATGAGCATCCGGTAGCCAGACATGAACAGGAAAAATACCTGCTTTAACACCAAAGCCAATGATAAATGCCCAGAAGATAAAGGTGAAGTAAGAACTCTCTTTTAACCCAGCCAGTCCAGTAGCTTTTAGCGTCAATGTACCCGTAATGACATAAGTAGCTAAAATAGCAAAGAGTAATAGGAGTCCACCTACAATACCCATGAAAAGGTACTTGAGTCCCGCGCGCATTGCTTCAGAGGTTTCTTCGTGTATTACTAGCATGTAAGAGAGAATTGCCATAAGTTCAAAGAAAATATAAAGGGAGAGTAAATTACCTGTGAAAACAATTCCCATCATACCGCAGAAGGAGAGAAGTGAAAAGATATTGTATCTCGTTTGAGCATGCTCATGTTTCATATATTCGATAGCGTATACAGAAGCTAAGAACCAGAGGAGAGATGAGATGAATCCCAAGAAAAATCCCAAAGCATCTACTCTGAATGAAACGGTTATAGGCAGAGCGAACCTTATTGACCAGTTAATGATTTTTCCTTTAGCAATTGCCGGATAAAGTGAGCAAACAAGGAAGAAAGTTACCCCTGTAATAACAGCGGTGGCTATATTACCTAGTCTTTCCGAGATTTTAATTCCAATGAACCAAACAATGAATAAACCCAAAAATGGCAAAATTATGATAATGAAGGGCAAAACCCCGGGTGGATAGCTCATTCTTCACCTCCGTGTGCACTTTCTTCATGTTCATCATGTCTTCCAAGCACTCCATAAAGGGTGAGCAAAACACCACTGATTAAAAAAAGCAGGAATTTAATGAGTCCAATCGATGGGGGTTCGTGAAAATGTTTGACGTCTGGATGGTAGTTGAGCGATAGAACTAATAGCGCTAGAAAGGTGAGAAAATAAGCTCGCAAGGTTTCTTTACGACTGCGAACTCCTTTAACCCATTTAAAGGCAAATTGGCCTGCAATACCCAAGATCATAAATATTCCTATCCACTGAAGAAGAAGGATAAATGGAATTTTTTCGTGTTCCTCTTGGGGTTCTTGAGCCTGTTTTTCTTCGGTTTTAACTTCTTCGTGGGCAGTCTCCTTACCTTTTCCACCAGGAGGTGTCGATTTTTCAGAAGCAAAAGCAGATAGAGATGTGAGGAGGCTTAAGACGACTATCAAAACCAATATTTTTTTCAACTTCCTCACCTCCCTTAAAAAGAAAGCAATTTTTTAACTGTCACTTCTGCTAGAGAGATGGGTAGACCGTATAGAGCGGCACAGATTCCTAGAATAATGACGGCTGAAATTCCTATAAAGATGGGAACCAGCATACTCCATGGAACTTTATCTACTTCGGGTTCTAATTTTTCAATAGATTTTTTATTTTGAGCTGCTGCTGGCTCTGATAAGATTTCTTCTGCCTCTTTTTTAAAGAAAGAAACATAAACAACAGGCAGCAAATAACCTGCACAGAGAAGAGAGCCCAAAAGAAGGACAGCGAGGAAGAGGGGCTGAGATGCTTCTAATGTACCTACACCCAATAACCACTTACTCACAAAGCCAGCCATAGGGGGTGTGCCAATGAGAGCAAGAGCTGCAAGAGTGAAAGCTCCCATGGTTAAAGGGTAAGCATAACCCACACCATTCATTTCACTCACATTTCTCTTGTCAGCAGTTTTAATAAGAACTCCTGCAGTGAGGAAAAGGGTTCCTTTCATGAATGCATGGTTGGCAATGTGAACTACTCCTCCCAGAAAGCCATTGGGTGTTATGAGTGATATTCCGAGAACAACATAGGACATTTGTCCTATAGTGGAATAAGCTAGTCTTCTTTTGAGATTGTCCTGAGTGATGGCGAGGATTGAAGATACAATGATAGTGAGAGAGGCTAGATAAGCAAGGGGAAGATTAAGTTGAAGTTTTTGAACAAGCGAGGCTCCAAAAATGTTGTAAAAAATGCGAATGATGCCAAAAGCGCCTGCTGCTACAAGAATTCCAGAGAGAAGAGCGCTAGCAGGAGCTGGAGCAGCGGGATGAGCATCAGGGACCCATCCATGCAGAGGCATAATCGCAGCTTTTACTCCAAAGCCTATGATAAAGACGAGGAAGATGAATGTAAGCATAGTTTTGCCGATGGAAAGGCTCATAATTCCAGTTTCAGTGAATGTTTGTGTACCGCAGAGGAAGTAAGTTATCACTAACCCCAGAAAGATGAAAACCCCTCCTACGATGACGTAAATAAGATATTTTTTGGCTGCTGCTAGGGCTTCAGGTGTTTCTTCGTGAGCGATAATGGGATAAGAGCTGATAGAAAGAAGTTCGTAGAATATATATAGGGTGAGAAGGTTGCCAGCCAGAGCTACACCTAAAGTCCAGGAAAGATTGAGAAGGAGAAATCCGTAGAATCTTGTCAGGTGTTCCTTTCCTTTCATATATCCCCATGAATACAGTGAGGCCATAAACCAAAGAAGAGCTGCTGTGCTTCCAAAAATAAGAGCCAGTTGGTCTGCTCTAAATCGAAGCCAGATATCGGGAGTAATACGGATAATTGGTGTTACAAGGAAAACATTTCTTAATGACAAAGGAATTATCAGGAGAAGGAAGATAAAGGGTAGAAGCGAGCCTAGAAAAGCTAGCCATTCTTTTAATTTTAAAAAGCTTTTACTGGTAAGAAAGATGATACTTCCAGTTAAGAAAGGGGTGAACACTATAATAGCTGGCCACAAAGATTTTTCTATCATCATCCTATTTAAGAAAGAGATGGGCAGCAGTTTTTGCTAGTGAAAGGGGAAGACCGGGAATTTCTGCAAATGTTCCCAGGGCAATGATGTATAGCGCACAGATAATGCAGGGATAGAGCATGGAAGATAGAGCCTCATCTCTTTTAGTATCACCGTCAGGCGGTTTTTTAAAGAAAGCAATATACACAATGGGGAGCCAGTAAGAAGCATTGAGGAGAGCTGAGAGAAGCATTATTCCTACAAAGAAAGGCTCGTTAGCTTCTAATGCTCCTAAAGAAACATACCACTTCGTAATAAAACCTGCTAGGAGAGGTACGCCCATGAAGCCAAGTGAGGCAAGCGTAAAAGTAGCCATGGTAAAAGGCATTTTGTACCCTATCCCTACCATTTCACTTATATTTTTCTTTCCGGTTTTTCTCTCGATGGAACCGGCTACGAAAAACATAGTAATTTTTTGAAATGCTTGGTTTGCCAGGTGAACAATACCTCCCATGGCTCCCGAAGGCGTAAGAAGAGAAGCTCCTAAAACGATGTAGGAGAGTTGACTTACTGTGGAGTAAGCGAGCCTTCTTTTCAAGTTCTCCTGGAGGAGGGCCATAAAAGAACCGGCAATAATGGTAAAGGCAGCAATGTAGGCTAAATAGTTGCAAAATCCTAATTCTCTAAGAAGCTCCACACCAAAGACGTTAAAAATCACTCTTAAAATTCCAAAAGCTCCTGCTTTGACCACCGCCACAGCATGCAAGAGAGCTGAAACGGGTGTAGGAGCAACCATGGCTGAGGGAAGCCAGCTATGTAAGGGCATAATGGCTGCTTTTACTCCGAATCCAGCAATATAAGCTGCAAAGAGGAAAGCTAAAGTTTTTATGTCGTATTTAAGAGAAAAGATACCATTTTGGCTCAGAGTGGTAGTGCCTGTGAGAAAAAAGGTTATGCAGATGGCGAGAAGGATAAGAGCGCCTGCAGGAAGGGTAAAGATAAGGTACTTTTTGCCTGCTCTTAAAGCTTCTGGTGTTTCTTCGTGTATAACTAGGGGATAGGTAACAATAGTTAGAAGCTCGTAAAAAATAAAAAGGGTGAAGAGGTTTCCGGAGAAGGAAATTCCAACCGTGGTGGAAACAGCTAGAGCAAAGAATCCAAAGAAACGTTTTTGAGCGTGTTCTGGCTTCATATATGTCAGAGCATATACGGTAGTGACAAGCCAGAGAGTGGAGGAGACAGAAGCAAAGAACATTCCCAGTGGATCAACTCGGAGGTTAATATCCACGCCTGGAGCAAAAGGCACTAGTTGAGTGAAGTAAATTGTTCCTTTAAGGGAGCCAGGAAGCATGGACATAACTAAGAAGAATTTCACAGTAGAGGCTGAAAGACTCCAGAATTTTCGAGAAGCATCAGTGTTTCCACTAAGAAAGATAAAGATAGCACAGATGAGTGAAACAGTAGGAGCTAAAAGCGGTCTTATATCAGCAACTTCCAATACTTCCTCCTTAAGCGAGTAGTCTTTCGACAAAGGGTTTAATAAAAGCTAAGGGAGCATAAGCTAGAATTCCGAAGACAAGGCAGGCTGAAGTGAGAAGAAGAATCGGAATAAGGAGGGAGAGCGGAGCTTCTATAGCTTCTTCAACTTCTTTTCGTATTGGTTCACGGAAATAAGCGCTGTTCAGAATTTTTATATAGTAAGCAAAGATAAAGAGAGCTCCGAAGAGAAGAGCTACGGCAAAGAGTGGTTTATCTCTTTGAACCGCTCCGATAGCTATAAACCATTTACAAATAAACCCATTTGTGGGAGGGATTCCTGTAATAGCAATGATGGCGATGGACATGCAGGCCATAGTTATAGGCATTTTTCGTCCAATTCCTCTTAAGTCAGAGAGTGTACGCAAACCTGTTCTATATATAATGGCTCCGGAGCAAAGAAAGAGAGTTACTTTAATAATGGCATGGTTGAAGATGTGAACAATTCCGCCTACCAACCCGTAGTAGTCGGCTAAACCAATCCCTAAAACAATGTAGCCAATATTAGAAATGGTAGAGTAAGCTAGCATCATCTTGATATCGTTTTGAAAAAAAGCAAAGAATGCGCCGAGGACAATGGAGATAGTTCCTAGCCAAGCAAGGAATGAATTTAGGAAAGTTAGGTTGAGAACGGTATGTAATCCATAGATGGAAATTATGCGGAGGATTCCCAAAATACCACTCTTTACCACTAGACCAGAGAGAAGAGCACTCACAGGACAAGGAGCAATGGCATGGGCATCAGGCAACCAAATGTGTAGAGGGAAGATAGCTGCTTTTACGCAAAAACCAATGAGGAAAAGAGAAAATGCCAGGGAGGCGGTTTTAAGGTAAGGAGTGTGCTGAAGCCTTTGATGCAAATCATACATATTTAAAGTTCCTGTAATAGAGTAAAGAAAGGCGATTCCCAAGAGAACAGCTAGTGAGGAAATTGCTCCCATTAAAAGGTATTTAAACGCTGCCATTTCAGCGATTCTCTCTCCTCCAATAGCTACAAGGGCGTAAGCGGAGAGTGAAAGTATTTCCAAAAATACAAAAAGGTTAAAGATGTCTCCTGTGACTACGAAACCTACCATTCCCGCTGTATTAAGGAGAAAAAGCGAGTAGTACGGGACAACACTTCTTTCGTCTAGTTCTTTTTGTACGTATCTCCACGAGAAGATAAGAGCGAGGAGAATCAACCCCAGGATTACAGCCGAGGCTGCCGAGAGTTCATCAAATCTGATTTCGATTCCATAAGGAGGAGACCATCCTCCAAGATAATAGTTTATAGGCTTTTTTGTTAAAGCAAGTTTGAGCACTAAAAATAAGCTTATAATCAGGGAGAAAAAAGTGATAAGTATTGACCAAAGAGCACAATACCTTTTATTAATTTTCCCTACAAATGGTGTTAAAGCTCCGCCAACAAGAGGAAGAGCTACTACAAGAATGGGGAAGTGATAGGTGATGTTCACCGTCCTTCCTCCATCTCTTTAAGTTTTTCCGCTTCAATAGTGCCGCAATGTTCATAAATTTTAATTATGAGAGAAAGAGCTAGAGCAGTGGTGCTCACAGCTACTACTATTCCTGTGAGAATGAGGGCTTGGGGCAGGGGATTGACATACTGAACTTGGGAAGCTGTTCCTTCCAGAATAGGAGCTCTCCCTCCTTTAACTGCTCCGATAGAGATAAAAAAGAGGAAAACAGAAGTCTCCATAATATTCAGCCCTATTAGCTTTTTTATAAGATTGGATTTACTTATAATTGTATAAAGTCCAATGAGAAACAGTATCATTGACACTGTGTAGTTAAAGTTCAAGTAAAGCTTTAAAAAAATATTCATTTTTCCTCCCTCTGCATGGAGAAGAAGAGTGATGTGAAGATAGCTGCACCTCCAACTCCAATACCAATTTCAATAAAGGAGAGGAGTAAACGAGCTACTTCAAGTCGATAACCTTCTGAAAAGATGGGAAGCATATAAGAGAGAAATTCCAATCCTATTATGAGGCTTAAACTCCCTACCAGGAAGAAGGAAAGAGGAGCCATACTTTCGAAGAACTCTCTAAATTTAGGAGAGAGTTTATTCAGGGTATACCGAAAACCAAAAACCAGAATAAAAAGGATAAGTGAAGCCGCAATTACTGTTCCACCTTGAAAGCCACCACCAGGAGTATCTTCGCCATGGAGAATTACGTAAAGCCCAAAAAGGAAGATGAGTGGAAACATTAAAGCGATGATAGTTCTCACTACAATGCTAGTTTTATTTGGGGAAGTGTCAAGAAGTGAAAAGCTGGTGTAAAAGTTTTCTCTTTTCAAAATAGCTAGAGCGGCACACAGAGCAGTGAATATTACTGTGACTTCTCCCATGGTGTCATAACCACGGTAGTTAAGAATGATATCTGTAACTACATTTTTACAACCTGCTTCTTCTTCTCCCTTTTCGAGGTATCGATCTACTACATGTAAGTTCGGAGGGTTGTTGGGGTCACCGAATCTTGGCATTTCTGCTACAGCACTTAGAGAGAGAAGAGCGAAGGCAAGTAAACCTGTGATGATAATAGCTTGATTGAAGATTTTGTTTTTCACTCTTCCCTCCTAAAAGTTTTGCTGATAGCTATAATGAAAAGGACAGTGGTTACTCCAGCGCCAATGGCGGCTTCAGTCATAGCGATATCAGGTGCTCCTAGTTGTTGCCAGACAATGCACATTACAAGGCTGTAACCGGAGAAAACGAGAGCTGCAGCCAAGAGATCTTTTGTCTTCACTACTACCAAAGCAATCAAGATGAGAAAGACCAGAAGAACTATATCTAATCTTAAAATCATACTCTTTCTACCTCCCTTTTTGTCTCTTTCTCCGTTCTTTTCGTCCAAGGAGCGAGCCCCGTTTTGAAAGCTGAGCGGGCTAAAGCGTGTCCCACCGTTGGGCTTGTGAGAAGAATAAATCCAGCAAGAGCTATAATTTTAAGGGCTTCTGGAGAGAACTTTTCCAAAATAGCCAAGCCAATGAGAATTGACCCAGCTCCCAAGGTATCGCATTTTGTAGCAGGGTGTGTGCGCGAATAAAAGTCAGGTAGTCTTATGATTCCAATTGTTCCCACTAGGAAAAAGAACATTCCCAAAAGGGAAAAGGTGACAGCAATGCTTTTTAAAATAACATCAAGAATCACGCTCCCACCCCCCTTTTATTTTGCCAGATTCTATATATCGAGCTGCTGCCATGGAGATAATAAAGTTGAGTAACCCGTAAACCAGAGCAACATCTACATACATTGCTTGGTGAAAGATGTAGGCAATAAGCACCAGAACGATGATAGTTTTTGTCCCAATTATGTTTATAGCCAAAATCCGGTCGAGAACTGTGGGGCCTTTAAAAGCTCGGTAAAGGCAAAGAGAAGCATTGATTATCAGGAAAAGAGCTACTGCTGTATAAAAGTTATCCATTTATCTCCTCCCCATAGACCCAGATGACGTGTCGTCTCAAATCACCTTCTAAAAGCGATTCTGCATGATTTTCGGCGAGGCAATGAACATAGAAAACACCTTCTTCGTCAATGTCTACTGTAAGTGTTCCTGGAGTAAGAGTTATAGAGTTGGCCATAGTGGTTTGGGAAAGAGGAGTTTTTAAGGGGAAGCGGAACCGAATTATCATCGGAGAAATTGGAAGGGTAGGCCTCAAGACTCTTTCAGCCACATCTACATTAGCCTTAATAATTTCCTTTATAAGGTAGGGGATGTAAAGGATTAATCGGCCTAGTTGCCTAGGGTTAATTGAGATTAAACTTACTTCATCACCTAAGAGTTTAAACGAAAGCCAAGAAGTGAAAAAACACACAATAATTCCCAAAAAAAGTTCACTTGGGGAAAAAGAGGAGGTAAAAATTATCCAGAACAGGAAAAGGATAAGAGTTAGAACGAACATTTTTAAATTTTTCTTCATATCTCCCCCTTACGCTCTTCCTGCTTCTTTTATCAAGGGAGTGCATGTGATTGTTTGGTTTCCGCCTCTTTCTCTTGCTTTGAGGAGAGCTTGTCGAGCCACAGTGATGAGTTCGTTTTCATCAAAAGCGTCTTCAGGAAATTGAGCCAATCCAATGCTGATAGTTTTTTTCACTCGGGGTTCTACCTCATCTCCTTCGAATTCTGCTTTCTCTACACTCGTTCTTATTCTCTCTGCTACTTTTACAGCCTCTTCTGCTTTAACTCCAGGAAGGAGAAGAACAAAGCCGTCTCCATACCGAGCGAGAAGATCAATTTCTCTCACGCATCGTTCCATGATGCGAGCAATTCTTCTAAGAAGAAGTTCTGTGCGAAAGGTACCGAATGTCTCTCGAAAGTTAGCAAGGGTATCCACGCTTAGAAGGAGGAGAGAAAAAGGCATTTCAAACCGCTCGCTCCTTCTTATCTCGTCTTCTAGTCTTAATTTAAAATATCTTTCTGTAAACAAATCAGTGGTTTTATCTTTCAAAGTAATCTGTTTAATAATCTCTTTCTCTGCAGCTGCGATTTCAGAAATTTTTCCTACGCCCAAACCCCCTAAAAAGATAAGAGTAAACCCCAAAACTATCTGAAGGAGTAAGCTTGAAGAAGGGATGGTAACCATGGCGCTTTGAGAAAGTAGCTCCAGATAGATGAGAATGGAAGTTGAAGCCAATGTAAAAACTCCAACTATAAAGGCTCCTGCTCGATGCCAGACCCATCCTGCTAGAAAAATAGGAATGAAGGTGAGGAACCAAAAAAGATAAGCTTTTTGAGAGAAGTAAAGGAAAATTATCACAAGACAAAGACTTAACGCTACTATTAAAAAATCTCTCAATCTAACAGGGGCAACCATTATATACTCCCTCTTTCCCCGCAATTTTCAATTATATTTAGAAATTTAATAATAGTAAAGGAAAAACTCACTTAAAATAGGTATTTTCCTTCTTTTTCCTCCAATTTTTTGCTATCTTTTTTAGAAATGGAGAGAAATGCGAAAGTCTTCAATGGGTTTTCCTGGATTTTTATATTTTTAGTGGGACTCTTAATTCTTCTTCTTTTGCTGTCTCCTACCGAGAAAAGTCTTAGCTGGATTGTAAAGCTTGTCTATGTTCATGTAGGACTTGTCTGGTCTAGCCTTATCCTTTTTGCTCTTTCTTTTTTTCTGGTTCTTTTTTCATTTTTTAAAAGAGAGATTCTATTTTGGGCAAGAGGAGGAGTGCTCACTGCATACATTTTCTGGTGGCTTTACTTTTTTTCTAGTCTCTTGGTAGCTTATCTTGCCTGGGGAGGCGTTAACTGGGCTGAGCCTAGATTAAGAATTGCTTTAGAGGCGCTTGTTTTTTCTTCCATCTTTCTTCTCCTAGCATTTAATTTGGAAAATGAAACTTGGCAAAAAGTCTTTTATTTCCTCACAAGTTTTGGAACATGGGCTCTCTGGTTAACCAGAACTTCTATTCTCCATCCTGATCAGCCAATCAGAAGGTCATTTTCTTTTGCTTTAAAAGCTTTTGCTTTCTCCATCTTTTTGGATATTTTGATTCTTTCCATTGTTACTATGATTTATTTTTCTTTAAAGAGTAGGTATGAAAGTCGCTGATGTGGTAGAAATTTTAGAAAAATTTGCCCCAAAGAGTTTAGCCCGAGAAGGGGATAATATCGGATTGCTTGTAGGGAACTTTGAGTCCGAAGTAAAAGGGATACTTATCTCCTTAGATGCCACTCTGATGGCTCTTCAGGAAGCGGTAAAGAAAAAAGCGAATCTTTTAATCTCTCACCATCCTTTGATTTTTCAACCTCTGAGAAATTTAGTTAATATTAGTCCTTCCATCTCATTTGCTGTTAGAAACAATATCTCAGTTTATTCAGCTCACACGAATCTCGATGTAGCTGAGGGAGGAATTGGGGATACTCTTTCAAAACTTTTTGGTTTGATAAAAGTGAAGAAGCTAGACAAGGAAGGAGTAGAAGAAGAAAAAGCTATGGGAAGAGTGGGTTACCTTCAAAAACCTCTTTTCCTCAAAGAGTTAGCGGTGTTTGTAGCAGAAAAACTCAATATGAAGGTGAGAGTTTTAGGAGAAGAGGAGAAGTTGGTAAGAAAAGTTGCTCTCTGTGGAGGCGGAGGTTCGGGACTTCTTTTCGAGGCTTACAAAAAAGGTGTAGACGTATTCATTACTGGTGATATTAATCATCATACAGCTCTTTTAGCTTTGGAGTTGGGGATAGCACTAGTGGATGCTACGCATCTGGCAACAGAAAGAGTTATACTTAACAGCCTAAAGGAATATGTTTCAAGAAGTTTAAAGGAAATGGGAGAAAAGATACCTGTATATGTTTATGAAGAAAAAGTACCTTGGTGGGAGGAAAGTTGAGGGAGGAAATTCTAAAACTTAAAGAGTTTCAAGAGCGTGAAAGGAAAATTAATCAAATTCGGAAGGAATGGAAAGAAAAGGAAGAAAATAGCCCTTTAAATAAGTTGGAAGAACAGGTTATAGCATTAGAGGAGGAAGTTTCTTTAACACAAGAGGAACTGGAAAGGGAAAGACTCCTTCAGAAGAAAATCGAAGGTGAACTGGAGCTTTTGGAGAAGAAAATTGAAAGCGAGGAGAAGAGGATGTACAGCGGAAAAGTAAAGAACCCCAAAGAGCTTTCCAACTTGACGCAGGAAATCGAATCCTTAAAAAGACAGCAGGATAGGATGGAAACTGAGTTACTAGAGCTCATTGAAAGGGTAGAAAAGGTTCAAGAGAAGTTGGAAAGGAAAAGGAAGGAACTGGAGGAAAAGGAAAGGGAAAAGGAAGAAGAGGAAGAGAGCCTTGCAGATTTTGTTACTGAAGCAGAGCAAATGATTGCATTGGAAGAGGAAGCTTTAAAGAAACTCAGACCCGAAATTTCAGATGATCTTTTTTCGCTTTATGAAAGGTTGAAAAGGAAAATAGGTGAGCAGGTTGTGGTGGAGCTGAAAGACGGTGTTTGCTTGGGCTGTCAAATGGAACTTCCCGCTGAAGAAGTGGATAAAATGCTCCGCAAATCAGATAAGATATGGCACTGCACTCACTGTCGGAGAATTCTCATCGTGGAGTCGTGAATATGGGTAAAGAAGCTTATCTTTATGTGGACGGTGCCTCCAGAGGAAATCCAGGCCCTGCTGCTATTGGCGTCTTGATTTTAAATAGTGAAGGAAAAAGATTAAAAGAGGTATCTCGTCTAATAGGAGAGGCAACAAATAATGTGGCAGAGTACGAAGCGCTTCTATTTGGCTTGAAGGAAGTTCTAAAGATAGGAATAACTAAAGTGATAATTCACACAGATAGTGAACTTCTAACAAAGCAGCTTCACGGAGAATATAAGGTGAAAAATCCCAAGTTAAAAAAACTTTTTACTCAAGCAACCTCTCTTTTAAAAAAATTTTCTTCTTATGAAGTGAGAAAAGTGGAGAGAAAAGAAAACATAGAAGCCGATGCCTTAGCTAATCAGGCTCTCGATGAAAGAGAAAAAGCTTTCTTCTATCAACTGGGGATAAAATCTCACTTCGATGCGGCACACTTTCTCCGCAATTATAGGGGCAAATGCGCTCGGCTCCACGGTCACACCTGGGAAATCGAAGTAATTTTTCAAGGGAAAGAGTTGAGAAAAGATGAAATCCTTTTAGATTTTGTGGAAGCAAAAAATTTACTCTCTAAAGTTTTGGAAAAAGTTGACCATCAGTACTTAAACGAAATTCCTCCTTTCGATAAACTTTCTCCCACAGCGGAAAATCTTGCTAAGTTTATATATGAAGAACTCGAAAAAGCACTAACTTTGGAAAACGTATCCTTAACTGAAGTGAAAGTTTGGGAGTCTCCTTCATCCTGGGTGAGCTACAAAAAGCTCTTGTAAAGTTAAATTCTAAGTACTAAATCCTAAGCACAAAACAGAAGAGTAGAGCTGAAGACGGTAGACGGAAGACCGATTTTTCTAAAATTCAGACTATAAACCATGAATTTTAGACTGGAATCAATCTCTTCAGTCCCTCAAAATTTTTCTCAGCTCTAACCATTTTCAACTTAAGGGCTTCAGCACTTCAAAATTTTTAGGATTTAGAATTTGGAATTTAAGATTTAATTTAGATAAGGATTAAGCGGCATACGGTAATTTGCTTGATAAAAGTCCCCTTTTTAGGTAAGTTATTTTCACTATAAATAAGGAGTGTTGAAGTTTGAAGTCTTCCATTTCGAGGAGAGTTTTGCTCATTGTGAGTTTAATCAATCTCTCCCTCTCCTTTTTCGTCGCGTTTTATCTCGATGTGAAGTTGTCTAAGTTTTATGAGGAAGAAAAGAGAAAAAGTGCTTTAGAAGTAGGGCGAATTTTAGCTGATGAGATAAGATTGGGAATGAAAACAGAAGGCAAATGGGGAGGCATTGAGGCATTTAAAAGACTGGAAAAGCTTTCTCGCATTAACTCTTTGAGACTTTACAGTCCGGAGGGGAAGGTCTTTTTATCTTCGCCTGAAAAAGCTTCTTTATCGAAAGAGGAGGTAAAAAGGATATCTTCACTCATTCAAAAAAACCGAGTTCAGATAAATTTTGGCGATGGAAATGCGGTAATTCTTCTACCTTTAGCTAGAGATAAAGACTGTATACCTTGCCATGGACGAGGCGATTCACCTCTGGGGATGCTTGAAGCAAACCTTTCTTGGCCAGAAACATTTTTTAAATCAGTGAAGACGGGACTTTATCTAGGAGCCTTATTAGTAGCGACTCTGGCAACCTTCTTGATTTGGGGATTTATTGAGATTTATTTTGCTTGGCCATTTCGGAAGGTTTTGGCTTTGTCAAGAAGATTAGCACAAGGAGCATCGAGTCGAATAAGTTTAAATCGCCGTGACGAGATAGGAGAGCTTGTAGAAGCTTTAAATGCTATCTCTAGAAGGACAGAGGCAGCAATAAAAGAAGTAGAAAGAGCGTTTGATGAAATTGAAGAGACTTCAGAGCAGTTTTCACGTGTTCTCTCTTCCACTACAGATTTAAGGGAGCTTATCTCGCTCATCCTCCAAGAAGCATTTGATTTAACTGGTTTGAAGAAAGGTTCTGTGATGTGGTCAGAGGGAGACAAATTAAAAATTTATGCCTGGAAGGGTTATGACGAAGAGAAGGTAAGAAACTATATGAAAAACCCTCTTGATGTCTTTGAAGTGAAAGCAAAATTAGGGAGGCACTCTCTTATTACTGAGATTAAAAAGCGGGGGCTAGAGCGGAGGTTAGCTCTTCAAGATCAGGGTTTTTTGCTTTCTTTTCCGCTGCAATCAGAAAATGAATTTGGTGTTTTAAACCTAGTTGGAGATGAACCTGTTGAGGTGAAGATTTCTACAGAGAGGAGGCTCCTTGTTTTGGCGAAACAAGGTGGGTTGGCGATTTCTAAAGCTAGAGTTCATGATATGATGCGACAGCTAGCGATGACCGATAGTCTCACTGGATTATATAACCATCGCTATTTCGATATGAGGTTTAAAGAAGAGTTTCGAAGAGCGCAGAGATATAAACGGCCTTTGAGTCTCATTCTTTTCGATATCGATGACTTCAAACATTATAACGATATGAATGGTCATCTAGCTGGTGATGAGTTGTTAGAAAAAATGGGAGCAATAGTGAGGAAGAGTATAAGGAACATAGATATTGCTGCTAGATATGGTGGTGAAGAGTTTGTAGTTATTTTGCCTGAGACTGAGGTAAAAGAAGCGGTTCGAGTTGGAGAGAGGCTTCGTCAAGAGGTTGAAAGAGAACATTTTTCTTTTGAGCACAAGCAGCCTGGAGGAAAGATAACAATAAGCGTAGGTGTGTCTGCTTTTCCGGGAGGGGGAAATAACCCTCGAGGGCTTTTAGACTCGGCTGACAAGGCTCTTTATGAGGCTAAGTTAAAGGGGAAAAATGTGGTGGTAGTCTCAAGAGAAGTATTTAGTATAAACAAGGACAAAGACGTAGAAGATGAGAGTGATTACAGTAGCAATGAATAGACTCAACCACAAAGTAGGATCCTGATTTCTTATCCACTCTTTTAGCTTTTCCATTGCTTTAGAAATCTAGACTTTTTTGGATTATATGTCAAATGTTAAAAGGGCAAAAGTTTCCAAATTTTAAGCTCTAAATTCCAAAACCCAAAAACCAAAAATTCAAAATCTGTCTGCAAAATTTGGCAGTTTTTAAAAATAAATTTAAAATTAACCTGAAAGTTTAGGAGGCTCGTCATGCTCAAGATTGATGAGGTGTCTTTTGGCAAGATAGTTATTAATGGGCTTCCGTATAAGGACGTTCTGATTGTGAAAGATGAAATAATCTCTCGCAACAAAGGAGTCTTGAGAGCAATTTACGGCATGAGCCACCTTCTTTCAGATGAAGAGGTGAAAAAATTAGGGGAGGGACATCCCGATGTTATTATTATTGGCTCGGG
>Ga0180901_1206_pt1 | contig 24780 bp, 24 predicted proteins | sample Deesub1362A_J573_FD_124299 | JGI IMG/M metagenome (GOLD analysis project Ga0180901, IMG submission 124299) | Unclassified bacterium JdFR-66
CGCAAAAACTACTTCTATCCAGACATGCCGAAAAACTATCAGATATCCCAGTATGACTATCCAATCGGCGTAAACGGTTATCTGGAAATCGATATGGGTGAATACAAAAAGAAAGTGGGCATTGAGAGGGTTCATTTAGAGGAAGATACAGGTAAGCTCATACATATCGGAGGAAGTGGGAGAATCAGCGGGGCTGACTACAGCTTGGTCGACTTTAACCGGGCTGGTATCCCTCTAGTGGAAATTGTGACAAAACCGGATATCCACACCCCAGAAGAGGCGAAGGAATTTATGAGGACTTTGAGAAACATTCTTCTTCACCTTGAGGTTTCTGATTGCAATATGGAAGAGGGTTCCTTGAGGTGCGATGCTAATATCTCTCTTAGAAAAAGAGGGGAAAAAGAGCTGGGAACAAAGACTGAGATTAAAAATTTGAACTCATTTAGGGCGCTGCAGAGAGGGCTTCAATATGAGATAGAAAGACAAGGTAGGCTCATTGAGTCGGGGGAGAAAATCGTGCAGGAAACGAGGCACTTCGACGCTCAGAAGAATATTACTACTGTTTTGAGGACAAAGGAAGAGGCTCATGATTATCGATACTTTCCCGACCCTGACCTTGTGCCTCTCTCAATTGACAGAGCCTGGGTGGAGGAAGTGGAAAGCTCTCTGCCTGAGCTTCCGACAAAAAGAAAGGAAAGGTTCATGGAGGTTTACGGCCTTTCCTCTGCTGAAGCCAAGTTTCTTACCTCTTCAAAGGCCTTGGGTGATTTCTTTGAGGAGTGCTATAAACTCTTTCCTCAAGCGAAGAAAATTGCAAATTGGATTCTCTCAGACCTCACCGGACTTTTAAACGAGGCTGGTTTGGAGATAGATGAGTGTGCTGTTACACCCAAACACTTAGCTCAGCTTTTAAAGCTTGTAGAAAAGAAGGTGGTGAGCACAAAGCTCGCTAAGATGATTCTTTCTGAGATGTTTGAAACGGGTAAGCTCCCTGAAGTAATCGTGGAGGAAAAGGGATTAACGCAAATCGCGGACAGGGAAAGTCTCCTCAAATTTGTGGAACAGGCAATTTTAGAAAATCCTCAAGCTGTTGAAGACTTCAAAAAAGGAAAGAAACAAGCCATTGGTTTCTTAGTGGGACAGGTAATGAAGCTTACTCGGGGAAAGGCCAATCCTCAAATGGTCACGCAAATTTTAACGGAAAAACTTTCCTCTTAACTTCCTCTTCAACCTACCTTTTCTTCACGGGTTCATCCGAAAGTATGAGAAAAAAATGTCCTTTTGGAGGATAGACCTTTTGGGGCAATTTTAGTTATAAAAAACCAACGGGGTGGGATGGGGGGCGCTAGTCAGCCTCTCTAAAGGGCCCGGATGGGGGAGCCGGGCCTTTTACTTTTGCTTGTTTTTTTCTTCCTCTTTGTGTTAACATCAAGGCAACGGAATACTTTTGTGAAGGTGGGTTAACCCCACCTTTTTAATTAAAGAGATGAAGAGGAGAGAGATTGAAAAAAAAGTGATGAAAATAGCAGAGCCGGTTCTCGAAAGCCTCTCTGTTGAGCTGGTCGATGTGGAGTTTAAGAAAGAACCGGCAGGGTGGGTTTTGCGTCTTTACATTGATAAAGAAGGTGGAGTAGATTTGAATACTTGCCAGGAGGTAAGTGAAGCTCTCAACCCTCTCCTAGATGCAGAAGACCTCATTCCTACCCGTTATTTTTTTGAGGTTTCCTCACCGGGGATTGAGAGACCATTAAGGCGAAGGGAAGATTACCGGAAGTTTGTGGGTGAAGAGGTTTTCGTGAACACTTTTTCTCCCGTAGACTCCAGACGAAGATTTAAAGGGAGATTAAAGGAGGCTTTGGCGGAGAAGTTCGTGATAGAGTGTGAAGGGAAGTTATACGAGATTGATTATGAAAACGTATCCAAAGCTCACCTTGTGGTAGAGATTCAGTTTTAGGAGGAGAAAATGGATCGAGAGGTCATTGAAGCTTTAAGACAACTTGAGAGGGAAAAAGGACTGGAGTTCAAAACTGTTTTAGAGGCTCTAAAAGCTGCACTCATCTCTGCTTACAGAAGATACTATCATGAGGAAACAGATATAAGAATCGACATTAATGAAGAAACAGGCAGGGTAAAGGTTTTTTCCAAGAAGGAAGAGGAAAAGGACGGCAAGAAAGTAGTGAAAGAGGTGGAAGTGACTCCGGAGGATTTCGGAAGGATTGCAGCTCAGACAGCGAAACAGGTAATTTTGCAGAAAATTAGGGAAGCAGAAAGAGAGAAGCTGTATTTTGAATATGCAGGAAAAGAAGGAGAGCTTGTCACGGGGATTATCCAGCAGACTGATCGTCGCTTCACCCTTCTCGATTTGGGAAGAGCTGAGGCTCTTCTGCCTCCACATGAGCAGGTTCCCGGTGAGAGGTATGAGCATGGAAGTAGACTCAAAGCCTACATAGTTGAGGTGCGAAAGACGAGCAGAGAGCCTCAGATTGTAGTTTCAAGAACGCATCCTGGCTTGGTGAAAAGGCTTTTCGAACTGGAGGTTCCAGAGATTCAGCAGGGGATTGTGGAGATAAAATCAGTGGCAAGAGAGCCTGGTCACAGAACGAAGATCGCAGTTCATTCCAGAGATAAAAATGTTGACCCTGTTGGTGCCTGTGTAGGTCCAAAAGGCTCTCGGGTGAAAATGGTCGTTCGCGAGCTGAGAGGAGAAAAAATCGATGTTATCGAGTGGGTAGATGACCCTGCTCAATTCATTGCTCACGCTTTAAGCCCGGCCAAAGTGAAAGAGGTGAGTGTAAATGAGGAAGAGAAGGAAGCAGAAGTGATAGTTCCGGACGACCAGCTTTCTCTGGCCATAGGAAAAGAGGGTCAGAATGCACGTTTAGCAGCGAAGCTTACCGGTTGGCGGATAGATATCAAGAGCGAAAGTGAGAAAAATCAGGAAGAAGAGAGAAAAGCTGCTTCAGAGGGAAAAGGAAGAGCGCAGTGCGAAGCTTTGACTACTTTAGGAAAGCAGTGTCGTAACAAAGCAGTAGAAGGAGAAAAATACTGTTCAATTCATCTCTCTAAAGCAAAAGATTGAGAAGGAAAAAGGTTCATTCTATCAGGACATGCTTAGGTTGTAATGGTAAAAAGTTTAAAGGAGAACTTTTGAGAGTGGTAAGGACTGAAGAAGGAATCAAATTAGATGAGTCAGGCAAGATGCCTGGTAGAGGGGCTTATTTTTGCTATAATGCGGAATGCTGGGAGAGAGGAAAAAAGCGCCTGGCTTCTTCTTTAAAAGTTTCCTTAGGCCAGGAGGAGCTCAGCAGAGTTGAGCAGGAGTTTAAAGCTCTTTTAAAAAGGGGAAATTTGATTGGGTAAAGTTAGGCTTTATGAACTGGCAAAGAGGTTAAACATGAGCTCTAAGGAGCTGTTAGAAAAACTTGCTCTGAACGGCAAAAAGTATCCTTCTCACTTTGTGCAGGTAGAGGAGGAGGAAGTTATGAAATCCCTGGGTCTTTCTGGAGGAAAGAAAGAGAAAAAGGAAAAGAAGGAGAAGAAAGAAAAAGGGAAGAAAGAAGAGAAAACTCCCGGGAGAAAAAAGCTCCGTGTTCCGGAAGGGGTTACCGTTCGAGAGTATGCAGAAATGGTCGGAGTTTCTGCTACGGAGATAATAAAACGCCTTATGGAGCTGGGAGAAATGCTTACCATTACTCAGTCAATGAGCCCAGAGGCAATTGAAGTAATTTCGGATTCCTTTGGTTATGAGGTGGAAATCACTTCCCCCTATAGCGAGGAGGAAGTAGTTGAAGAAGAACTCGAAGAAGAAGCGGAACTTACCGAAAAACCTCCTGTAGTCACTGTAATGGGACATGTTGACCACGGAAAAACAACTCTTCTTGATACCATTCGTAAAACTGACGTTGCCATGAGGGAGCACGGGGGAATAACCCAGCACATCGGAGCCTACCAAGTAAAACACGACGGTAAGGTAATTACATTCATCGATACTCCTGGTCATGAAGCCTTTACCGCTATGAGAGCCAGAGGAGCAAAAATAACAGATATAGCAGTTTTAGTTGTGGCTGCAGACGATGGGGTTATGCCTCAGACAATTGAGGCGATTGACCATGCAAAGGCTGCTGGTGTACCTATTATTGTAGCGATTAATAAAATCGATAAACCAAATGCAAATCCTGAGAAAGTAAAGCAGCAGCTGGTGGAGCATGGGCTGGTTCCTGAGGAGTGGGGAGGCGACACTATTTTCGTTCCTATTTCTGCCAAATTAGGAGAAAACATCGAAGAACTGCTGGAAATGATTCTTTTAGTCGCTGAAGTTCAGGAGCTCAAGGCAAATCCCTACGGTCGGGCTAGGGGAGTGGTAATAGAAGCGAAGCTGGATAGAGGCAGAGGCCCTGTGGCTACTATCTTGGTGGAAAAGGGAACATTTTCTGTGGGGGATGCAGTAGTGGCAGGCTTAAGTCACGGAAAGATAAGGGCTCTCATTAATGACAGAGGCGAAAAGGTGGAAGAGGCTGGGCCGGGTACTCCCGTGGAGGTTCTTGGCCTTTCAAGTGTACCTGAGCCTGGAAATGAGCTTTTTGTGGTCAAGGATGAAAAAGAAGCCCGAAAGATTGCAGAGGAGAGGGCTTTAAAGCTGCGGGTTGCAGAAGCGAGTCGCAGGCGCCATATCTCCTTAGAGGAATTGTTTGAAAAAGCAAAAGAGGGAGAAGTTCAGACCTTAAACATTATTATAAAGGCAGATGTTCAAGGCTCACTTGAAGCAGTGCGAGATGCTCTTTCCAAGATTAAGGTGGAGAAGGTAGATTTAAATATTATCAGGGCAGCTGTAGGTGGAATTACTGAAGCAGATGTAATGTTGGCAGCTGCCTCAAATGCTTTGATTATTGGTTTTAACGTCCGTCCAGACCCTCAGGGTAAGAAACTAGCAGCGCGCGAAGGAGTGGAAATCCGAACTTATAAGGTTATATATCAGCTCATAGAGGAAATGGAAGCGGCTTTGAAAGGTATGCTTGCGCCCGAATTTGAAGAGGTTGATATGGGAAGGGTTGAGGTGAGGAAGGTATTTAAGATTTCACGCGTTGGAGTGGTAGCAGGTTGCTTTGTGGTGGAAGGAAAAATCACTCGTAATGCTCAGGTGAGGTTGGTGCGAGATGGAAAAATAATTTATGACGGGAACGTGGCTTCGCTGCGGAGGTTTAAAGATGACGTGAGCGAAGTGAAAGAGGGTTATGAGTGCGGAGTGAGACTCGAGAATTTCCAGGATATTAAGGTTGGAGACATCATCGAAGTTTATGAAGTAGTGGAGAAGAAGCCCTCTTAAGGAGAGGGAAATGATTGTGGGAATTGGATATTTTGAAATATTTATCCCCGGTAGCCGTTCTTTGAAAGATAAGCGGAGAGTGGTAAACAGCCTTCGTCAAAAGCTTCAGCGCAAGAACCTCTCAGTAGCGATTTTCGATAAAGATTCCTTGTGGAAAAGAGTTGATCTAGGAGTAGCTTTAGTTTCTTCTTCTCCTCATAAGGCAAGGGAAATTCTCAAAGAAGTCAAGGAGTTAATTGAGAATTTTTCCGAGGTTGTTTTAACTCAGAGCAAGTTGGACTACTGGGAGGAGGAGAAATGAGCAGAAGAACCTCACGCATAGGACATCTCATTCAGAAGGAAATAAGCGATATGCTTGAAAAGAAGTTACAGGACCCGCGGCTTGGCTTTATCACCATCACTCATGTTGACGTTTCTGAAGATTTACGCCAGGCTACAGTGTACTTTTCTGTTCTAGGTGATGATTTTTCCTGGGAGGAATCGTTTGAGGGGTTAAAGAGCGCCTGTGGTTATCTCCGCTCTGAGCTTGCCCGTCGCTTAAGACTGAGAGTGGTGCCAGAAATCGATTTTCAACCTGATGATTCCTTGAAGGAGGGAGCACGAATAATTGAGCTCATAGAAAGGTTAAAGAAGAAATGATACTCGAAGCCGTTAAAGATTTTTTAAAAAAAGGGAAGAAGTTTTTCGTTGTCACTCACGTTCACCCCGACGGTGATGCTTTAGGGTCTCTCATAGCTTTTTATCTCCTTTTAAAAAATTTGGGGAAGGAAGTGGAAATTGGGATAGGTGAGGATTTTTCACTTCCCTCTCACTACAGCCTGCTTCCGCTTTTAGGCGAAATAAATTGGGGAAAGGAAGTTGAAGAGAAAAAGTTCGACTCCTTTGTGGCACTTGATGCTGCCTCTCCGGAAAGACTGGGAGTTTATAAAAAGTTTCTCTCTCTTTCAAATCATCTTAACATCGACCATCATATAAGCAACACTAAATATGCGGCTTTAAATTGGGTGGACTCTTCTTATTCTTCAACCTCTGAAATGATTTATGAGCTCATGGAAAGCTTAGGAGCTCTGATAGATGAAAAAATCGCTCTTTCCTTATACGTGGGAATTCTCACTGACACAGGTCGGTTTCAATACCCCAATACTACCCCCAGAACTTTTGAAGTGGCAAAAAGACTAGTTGAAAAAGGGGTTGACCCTTATTATGTTTACCAAAATATCTACGAAAGTTCGAGCTTTTCTTCATTTAGGCTGCTTGGCAAGGTGATAGAAAGAGCAGAAAAAAGAGACGGCCTTCTTTATTCCTACATTACCTTAGATGACTTAAGTGAATTCGGGCTTTCACTTTCTGATACAGAGAACTTCGTTGATTTTTTGAGAAGTGTGAAAGATGCTGAGCTCGTCGTGTTTTTTAAGGAGCTTCCGGACGGTAAGTTGAAAGTGAGCCTCCGGAGCAGAGGGGATGTCTCTTCTCATTTGGTGGCTCAGAATTTCGGGGGAGGGGGACACAAAGGAGCAGCAGGTTTTGTTACTACTCTCTCTAAAGAGGACGTGTTGGAAGAGATTTTAAAGGTGATGAAGGAAAAGTATGGACGGATTTCTGGTGGTAGATAAGCCTCAGGGGATAACCTCACATGGAATTGTGGAGAGAGTGCGCCGTATCTTTGCTCAAAGAAAAGTTGGGCATTGTGGAACACTTGATCCCATGGCGACCGGTGTTTTAGTTTTGAGTTTGGGGAAAGGAACAAGGCTTTCTCGATTCCTTCGAGTTGACCCCAAAGAATATCTGGCTCAAATGACTTTGGGAATTAAGACAGATACCCTAGATAAAACGGGAAAAATTTTGGAGAAAAAAGAGGTAAAAGTGGGGGAAGACGAGGTAAAGGAAGTTTTGCTCTCCTTTGTGGGTGAGATTACTCAAGTGCCTCCCATGACATCGGCAGTTAAAGTGGGCGGTGTTCCTTTGTATAAGTTAGCCAGGAAAGGTATAGAGGTGAAGAGAAAACCTCGCCAGGTATTCATATACAAAATCGACTTTCTTTCCTTTGAAGAGGGTGAGCATCCAAGGGTAAATTTTAAGATAACGTGCTCAAAAGGAACTTATGTGAGGGTTGTAGCTTCAGAAGTGGGGGAAAAACTCGGTTGTGGGGCTCATCTTTCTGCTCTTCGCAGATTGCGCAGTGGAGATTACACTTTGGAGATGGCACATAAGCTTGAGGAAATTGAGGAGAGGAAAAAAAGCGACGACCTTCAAGAGTTGATAGTAGGCTTTGAGGAAGCTTTAAAAGGATATCCCGTAGTAGTGGTGAAAAAGAAACTCTCCTACAGAGTGAGAAATGGAAATCCGGTAACTTTGGGCATGGTGAAACACCGTCCTTATCCTTTAAAAAACGAGACTCCTGTGAGAATCCTTGATGAGGAAGGAAGCTTTTTAGCTATGGGAAAGTGGAGAGGAGAAAACGCTTACGATTACCGCCAAGTAGTAGCTCCTCTGGAGGTGGTCTTATGACCCCCTCTTTTATTTTAAGGAAGCTAAAGATGCCTTCCGTTTTAACTATTGGTGTTTTTGACGGGGTTCACTTAGGTCATCAGAAGCTTTTGGATTTTGCCAGGGAGATAGCTTCTAAAAATGAACTTCCCCTTTTAGTTCTCACTTTCGAACCTCATCCGGAAGAAGTTCTTTTTGAAAAAAAGAAGTTTCTGCTCACTGAGATAAAGGAAAAGGAAAGAAGGATTATCCGCCGAAATGTGGATGGGCTTTTGATAATAAACTTCGATTCTCAAGTTTCTCGCTACTCTCCGCACAAGTTCGTTCAAGAGCTACTTTCTCTTTCGCCAAAATTCATGGTGGTGGGAGAAAGTTTCAGGTTTGGGAAGGGACGGAAAGGAGATGTTCGCTTTTTAAAGGAGGAAGGGAAAAAGCAGGGGTTTGAAGTCTTTTCACTTCCCCTGGTTAAGGTTGACGGGGAGATAGTTTCTTCCAGCCGAATTCGAGAACTCATCTGGGAGGGAAAGATAGAGCTGGCAAATAAGCTTTTAGGCGAGAGCTTTCATCTAGAGGGCGAAGTCGTGCGGGGAGAAGGAATTGCCTTTCGAGAGCTGGGTGTTCCCACCGCAAATTTAAGTGTCTCCAAAAGGCTCATCCGCCCTCGTTATGGAGTTTACGCAGGTAAAGCTAGCCTTAAGGGAGAAAAGTTCCCCGCTATTATCTACGTGGGTGTAAGCCCCACATTTTCTTTAAGAGAGGAAGCTATCGAGGTTTACCTTCCCGATTTCAAAGGAGATTTAAGCGGGGAAAGAATGAGAATTGATTTCTTAAGATTCATTCGGGAAGAAAGAAAGTTTGACACTCCCCATGATTTGAAAAACCAGGTGAGGAAAGATATAGAGAAGGCAAAGATGATTTTAGCCTCACTTTAATTGAGAAAGCTTCATTTTTAAATCAGGCTGTTTTATAATTTCTCTTGCTCTCTTTCTGGGCAGTTCGTTTGCCCGGCGGCTAGCTCGGGAAGAGAAGTCTAATTAAAAAAAGGGTGATGCTGATGTTAGATAAAAAAGAGAAAGAGAAGATTATTAAAGAGTTTGGCCTTCATGAGGGCGATACGGGTTCCCCAGAAGTGCAGGTGGCTATTCTTACTCGCCGCATCGAGCACCTCACAGAGCATCTTAAGGTTCACAAAAAGGACTTGCATTCCCGAAGAGGCTTGGTGAAGATGGTGGGAAAGCGGCGTCGTCTTTTGAGGTACCTGGAAGACAATGATATTGAAAGGTACAGAGCTTTGGTGAAAAAGCTAGGCCTTCGTGGTTAAAAGACGGTGTCTGACACCATGCTCGTGTGTGAACTGGGAAAACAGTGGCAGAGTGCTTAAATTTCCTATCTATTCAGTATGAATTTATTTTCTGAAAACCATTTTCTTTAGCGTCAAGGGTAATTTTTAAATGAGAACTCACAAAACTTTTTCTCTTGTGATTTGGCGCTTGAATTTCTCCGGAGACGCTTAGAAAACTTGACAAATTAAAAAAAGGGGTATATCGTTATTTGTTAACAATTTTATATAGCTAAAGCCTGTGAAGGGGAGAAGTAGACTTAGCGAATTCCCTTGCAGCGAGCGGGGGAGGGTGGAAGCCCCGTAGGGAAGATAAGTTGAATGGGCCCTGGAGGCGTCAACCGAAACCTAAAGGGAGTAGGCTTGGACGGAACCCCACCGTTAAAAGGGGAAGGGTATAAGAAGTTGTACCCTAGTGAGTGGCCCTGAAAGGCAAGAAGGGTGGCACCGCGGGGGAAAGTAAACCTCTCGTCCCTTGACGAGAGGTTTTTTTTGTTTGGAGGAATTGATGAAAGTTAATTTACGAAAAGAAGAGTTTGAAAGGTTGAGGAAGGAGCACAGCGTAGTTCCACTGATGGTGGAAACGCTGGCTGATGTGGAGACTCCTGTTTCCGCCTTCTTGAAACTGGCTGGGGAAAGCCCTGCTTTTCTTTTAGAAAGTGTGGAAAAAGATGCTTCTATTGGGAGATATTCTCTCCTTGGATTTTCTCCTGAATCTTTAATTTCGGTAAAGGATGGGGTTCTTTCTGTAGTGGGGAAAGAGAACTTGATTAAGAAAGTGACCGATCCATTTAAGGAGGTGGAGAACCTTCTTCCTTCAGGAAGCACAGCAAGGACTGTGCCTTTTCCTTTCGTGGGGGGTATCGTGGGTTACCTTTCGTATGACCTCATTCGTTACTATGAGCCATTACCGAGCTTTTCCCAGGATGACCTCTCGCTTCCCGATATTCTATTCATGAAGGTAAATACCTTTCTCATTTTTGACCACTTTACCCGTCGCGTGGCAGCCGTAAAGGCAGTAGAAAGCTCCGAAGACGCAGACTACTATGAAGAAAAGAAGAAACTGGAGTCTCTTCTCATTTCCCTGAATAAACGTCGTTTAAGGGAGTGTAATTTTGAAAAGGGAAGCGAAAAGCCTGAGTCTAATTTTTCCCGCAGGGATTTCCTTAAAGGGGTGAAAAAAATTAAAGAATATATCTTTTCTGGCCACTGCTTTCAGGTCGTTCTTTCCCAGAGATTTGAATGTGGCTTTAAGGGTGACCCCTTTGGTGTGTACAGAGTGTTAAGGTCTATAAACCCTTCTCCCTACATGTTTTACCTGAAATTTCCAGATTTAACGCTAGTGGGCTCTTCTCCAGAGCCACTTTTGAGGGTGAGAGGGAAAGAAGCCTTAACTCGCCCCATTGCCGGGACAAGAAAACGGGGAAAGAGTGAAAGAGAAGATAAAGTTTTAGCTGAGGAGCTTAAAAAAGACGAGAAGGAAAAAGCTGAGCATCTTATGCTTCTTGACCTCGGGAGGAATGATCTAGGAAGGGTTTGTGAACCTGGTACTGTGGGAGTAAACCGCTTCAGTGAAGTGGAAAAATATTCTCATGTTATGCACTTGGTTTCGGAAGTAAGGGGTAAATTAAGAAGTGATAAAACATCTTTCGATGCTCTCAAAGCAGTTTTTCCCGCCGGAACGGTTTCCGGAGCTCCCAAGGTGAGAGCAATGCAAATTATAGAGGAGCTTGAGCCCACCAAACGAGGTCCTTATGCGGGAGCAGTCGGCTATCTTTCTTACTCTAAAGATCTGGATACCTGCATCACCATCCGCACCCTCCTTTTTAAGGGGAAAAAAGTCTATCTGCAGGCGGGAGCGGGTATAGTGGCTGATTCTGTTCCGGAAAGAGAGCTTCAGGAAACGGAACATAAGGTGAGGGCGCTTCTTTCTGCTTTAGGCTTGTGGGAGGAGAAAAGATATGGTTTTGGTTATTGATAACTACGATTCCTTCGTTTACAACTTGGTCCAGTACCTGGGGGAGTTGGGAGAGGAGTGCCGAGTTTTTCGCAACGACGCTTTGGATTTAAAAGATGTGGAGAATATTTCTCCCGATTTTATCCTCATTTCCCCTGGACCTTGCAGTCCTAATGAGGCAGGCATTTCTCTTTCTCTGGTAAAAAAGTTTTCTGGGAAAATTCCCATACTTGGAGTGTGCTTGGGACATCAAGTTATAGGTCAGGCGTTTGGAGGAAGAGTAGTCAAAGCCCCTTATCCAGTGCATGGGAAAACCTCCCTCATTTATCACTCAGGGAAAGGCGTTCTTTCTGGAATTCCCTCTCCTTTTGAAGCCACTCGCTATCACTCTCTCGTGGTGGAGAAGGAAAGCCTCCCTGGGGAATTGGAGGTCACAGCCTGGAGCAGTGATAACTTGGTAATGGCTCTTTCTCACAAAGAGCATTTAACGGAGGGAGTTCAGTTTCATCCGGAATCGATTTTGACTCCTTACGGAAAGAAAATTTTGGCGAACTTTTTGAAGATGGTTAAGGAAGGAGGGGAGAAAATTGCTGGATAGGGAAGGTTTTACTGAAGAAGGCTACAACTTTCGGGTGGAAATAATCAGCTTGGTTGAGGATTTCTGTCTTTGGCTTGAGGAGAGGGGTTTTGAGTTTGAAGACGACTTGCAGCTTGCTCTTACAAGCTACTTTGCTCTTTTAGAGATAAGAGACGCTCTTCAGGATGTAATTTCAGATTTTGAAAAACTTCCCATTTTTGAAGGACTTTCTCCTCAGGAAGCATATGAGAAGTGGAGAAGGGAAAGGGAAAATGGTCGGGTAATAAAGTTCAGAAAAAGGAGTGAGAACAATGATTAGGGAGGCAATCTCTAAAGTTGTAGAGGGAGTGGATTTATCTCTCGAGGAGGCAACATCAGTGATGGAAGAAATAATGGAGGGTAAGGCAACTCCCTCTCAAATAGCTTCCTTTATCACTGCCCTTCGGATGAAGGGGGAAACAGCGGAAGAAATAGCAGGTATGGCAAGAAAGATGAGGGAAAAAGCGAGAACTATAAATCCGGAGAAGAAAGGAGTTTTGGATACCTGCGGGACCGGAGGAGATGGAGTAAAAACTTTCAACATTTCAACGGTGGCTGCTTTTGTGGCAGCCGGAGTTGGTGTTCCGGTGGCAAAGCACGGCAACAGAGCGGTTTCCAGCCAGTGTGGAAGTGCCGATGTGCTGGAAAGTTTGGGGGTGAAGATTGACCTTTCACCGGAAAGAGCTCAGGCTTGCTTGAATGAACTAGGGGTAACTTTTCTCTTCGCCCCTCTTTTTCATCCGGCAATGAAACATGCGATTACTCCTCGAAGAGAAATTGGGATAAGAACGGTCTTTAACATTTTAGGACCTTTAACCAATCCTGCAGAAGCTCACTATCATTTACTCGGTGTCTTTTCAGGAAACCTCATAACTACTATGGCAAAAGTTCTGGCAAGGCTTGGAGTAAAGAAAGCATTTGTTGTTCACGGAGCAGATGGTTTGGACGAGCTTTCCACTACTGGTGAAAATAAGATAGCCTATCTTGAAAAGGGGAAAGTGGTGGAATTTTCTTTAAGCCCAGAAGAAGTAGGTCTATCTCGTTCCTCATTAGAGGAATTCAAAGTAGAGACAAAGGAAGAGGCAGCAGAAAAAATGAGAAAGGTTTTAAAGGGAGAAAAGGGAGCAGAGAGAGACATTGTTCTTTTAAATGCGGCTGCTGCTCTTATTGTTTCAGAGAAGGCTTCTTCATGGGAGGAGGGACTTAAGCTTGCCAGGGAGTCGATTGATTCGGGTAGGGCGTATGAGAAGCTTGAAAGGATGATTTCTTTTGGAAGGGGGTGCAGTTGATACTCGAAAAAATAGTAAAGCTGAAAAAGGAACAGATTGAGCTAAAGAAAAAGAAAGAACCAATCTTCTCTTTACAAGAGAGGGAGTTTTATCATCTTCCCCTCCGGGACTTTAAAAAGTCTCTTCTTCAGCCAGGGATTTCTCTCATTGCTGAACTCAAAAAAGCCTCACCTAGCTCAGGCGTTATAAGAAAGGATTTTTATGTAGAAGAGCTTTCACGAAAGCTGGAAGAGGGAGGAGCTCGTGCCCTCTCCGTTCTTACGGAGGAGAACTTTTTTCTTGGAAGTTTAGACTACTTAGAGAGAGTGAAAATAAGTTCAAAATTACCTGTTTTAAGAAAAGACTTTATTATCGATTCCTATCAGGTTTTTGAAACAAAGGCTTATGGAGGAGATGCTTTACTTCTTATCGTGTCTCTTTTAGAGAAGGAAAAACTTAGAGATTTTATTCTCCTTTCTTTTGAGCTTTCTTTGTTTCCACTAGTTGAGGTGCATTCAGAGAAAGAAATTGAAGTAGCTCTGGAAGCAGGAGCGCAGATAATTGGAATAAACCAGAGAAATTTAAAGACTTTAAAAATAAAGAAAGGTTTAGCAGAAGAACTTATTCGTTTAATACCTTCGGGAAAGGTGGTGGTGGCGGAGAGTGGAATCAAATCTTTAGAGGAGGTGGTCTCCTTAGAAAGAGCAGGTTTTGATGGGATTTTGGTTGGTGAGTATTTAATGAGAGGAAACACCTCAAGACGGTTAGAAAAACTTTTATCTTTTTAAAGGAGGGATGAGAATGGAAGAAACGAAAATTACTTTGAGTGAGAAGGAGCTTCCTGAGGCTTGGTATAATATTTTACCTGATCTCCCTAAACCACTAGACCCTCCGTTACATCCTGCAACTGGAAAGCCTCTAACACCTGAAGATATGATACCTATCTTTCCTATGGAGTGCATTAAGCAAGAAATGAGTCAGGAGCGTTGGATAGATATACCTGGTGGAGTTATAGACATTTATAAATTGTACCGTCCAACACCTCTTTTTAGAGCAAGGAGGCTCGAACGTGCACTGGATACCCCAGCTAGGATTTACTACAAACATGAGGGTTGGAGTCCACCTGGTAGTCACAAGCCAAACACAGCGATTGCCCAAGCTTATTACAACAAGAAAGAAGGAGTGAAAAGACTCACTACAGAGACGGGAGCAGGTCAATGGGGAAGTGCTTTAGCTTTTGCTTGCAGCTTAGTTGGTTTGGATTGCACAGTTTACATGGTTAAGGTCAGTTATCATCAAAAACCTTATCGTCGGGTGCTTATGGAAACCTGGGGAGCTGAAGTTGTACCTAGTCCAAGTGAAAGAACTCAATCTGGAAAGAAGATACTCTCTGAGAACCCTGAGTCGCCAGGGAGTTTAGGTATAGCTATAAGTGAAGCAGTTGAAGATGCTGTAGTTAATGATGAGGCACATTATTCAATAGGTAGTGTGTTAAATCACGTTCTCTTGCATCAAACGATAATTGGACTGGAGTGTAAAAAACAGTTCGAAAAAGTGGACGACTATCCAGATGTGATTATTGGTTGCATTGGTGGTGGCAGTAGTCTGGGGGGGATCAGTCTTCCCTACATAAAGGATAAACTGGAAGGGAAAAAGGTAAGAGTAGTAGCAGTGGAGCCCACCGCTTGCCCTTCTCTCACTAAGGGTGTATATTCCTATGACTTTGGGGATACTGCGAAAATGGCACCGATTCTTAAAATGTATACTTTAGGTCATACTTTCATTCCTGATCCTATTCATGCAGGTGGTTTGCGCTATCATGGTGATGCACCTATTCTTTGTTCTCTTTATGATCAAGGTATTATAGAGGCTGTGGCTTACCACCAAAATCCTGTATTTGAAGCGGCGGTTACTTTTGCGCGAACTGAGGGCATAATTCCTGCACCTGAGACTGCTCATGCAGTAAAGGCTGGTATTGATGAAGCTATTAAGTGTAGAGAAAGCGGGGAGAGCAAAGCTATTCTAATTAATTTCACTGGTCATGGCTACTTCGACCTTTCAGCTTACGAAGCCTATCTAGCGAAAAAACTTGAGGATTACGAATATCCGGAGGAAAAAATCAAGGAATCTATGACACATCTGCCTGAAGTTTGATGTTTCGAGTGAAAATTTGTGGGGTGACCAGGTTAAAAGATGCACTTTTTGCGGTGGAGGCGGGGGCAGAAGCACTTGGTTTTGTTTTCGCCGAAAGCCCTCGCCGCGTCACTCCAGAAAAAGCAAGAGAGATAGTGGATTTCCTTCCCTCTTCTTTAATCAAAGTAGGAGTTTTTCGAGATGAAAGGGAAGATGAAATAAGAAGGATAGTTGATTTCGTGGGTCTTAATGCGGTTCAAATTCATGGAGAAAAAAGCTTTTCTCATGAGGAAAGAATAAAGTTGATTAAGGCATTCGAAGTGAAGGATGATTTATCACTTGATAAAGTCCTTCGCTTTAAAGCAGACGCTTTTCTTTTTGACTCTGGCGGAGGGAAGGGAGTCACCTTCAGATGGGAAAGGATAAAAGGCTGGAAACTTCCTTCTCCATTAATCCTCGCAGGTGGATTAAGAATAGAGAACGTGAAAAAAGCAATACATGAAGTGAAACCATTTGGAGTGGATGTTTCCTCAGGAGTGGAAAAGGAAATAGGTGTAAAGGATGAAAAGAAATTAAGAGAGTTTATCCATAATGCACTTGAAGCGTTTAAGGAGATCGAAAGTGGGTAAAAAAGGTCATTTTGGTGTTTTTGGAGGAAGATTTGTCCCTGAAACTTTGATGCCAGTCCTTTTGGAACTGGAGAAAGCATATTTCTTCTTTAAGAAGGAGAGGTCTTTTCAACAAGAGCTTTCTTACTACCTTAAGGAGTATGCGGGAAGGCCCACTCCTCTTTACTACGCGGAGCGACTTTCTTCCTATTTGGGAAAGGGAAAAATCTATTTAAAAAGGGAGGACCTTCTGCATACAGGTGCTCACAAGATAAACAACACCTTAGGTCAAGCTCTTTTAGCCAAGAGAATGGGAAAGAAAAGGATAATAGCCGAGACCGGTGCAGGTCAGCATGGGGTGGCCACCGCCACTGCTGCTTCCATGTTCGGTCTTTCTTGTGAGGTGTATATGGGGGAGGAGGACATCGAAAGGCAGCGTTTGAACGTTTTCAGAATGAAACTCCTAGGTGCTAAGGTCATCCCTGTTTCTTCGGGAAGCAGGACTTTAAAGGACGCCATCAATGAAGCATTGCGAGATTGGGTCACCCATCCGAAAGATACTTTTTACCTCATTGGTTCTGTGGTGGGGCCTCATCCTTATCCCACCATGGTCAGGGACTTTCAATCAGTTATCGGGAGGGAAGTAAAAAAACAGGCTTTAAAGAAGGAAGGAAGATTGCCAGATATTGTTTTAGCTTGCGTGGGAGGGGGAAGTAACGCCATAGGGATATTTCATCCCTTGGTTGGTAAAAGCAGGCTAATAGGCGTAGAAGCAGCGGGAAAGGGACTTAAAACCGAGAAGCACGCTGCTACTTTAGCTAGAGGGGGAAAAGGAGTTCTGCACGGTTTTTATTCTTTCGTCCTTCAAGATGAGAAAGGCCAGATAAGAACCACCCACTCTATTTCTGCTGGCTTGGACTATCCAGGCGTAGGTCCAGAGCATGCTTATTTAAAGGAAAAAGGGTTAGCTGAATATGTGAGCGTTAATGATGAGGAAGCTCTAGAGGCATTTAAACTCCTTTCCGAAAAGGAGGGCATTATTCCAGCTTTAGAAAGCGCTCACGCTTTAGCTTACCTCTTAAAGATGAGAAAGGAGCTTGAAAAAGATACACTCATTGTGGTTAATCTCTCGGGTCGAGGGGATAAAGATGTAGAAATAGCAGAGGAGTATTTAAGTTGAGAGGAGAAAAAGCAATACTTAAAGCTTTTGAAAGAGCAAGAAGTGAAAAAAGATTAGCTTTTATCCCTTATTTCACAGCCGGTTTTCCGGGTAAAGCGACTTTTTTTGAGGTTTTGGATTATCTTTTAAAGGAAGGAGACATTGTAGAAATCGGCGTTCCCTTTTCAGATCCCATTGCAGATGGACCCACCATTCAGAAATCTTCCTTTCTTGCTTTAAAAGAGGGCGTGGACTTAAAAAAGATTTTTTCTTGGATAAAGAAGGCAAGAAGAAAGCACGAGACACCCATTGTTTTAATGTCTTATTTCAATCCTATTCTTTCCTTTGGCCTAGAAAGTTTTTTTAAAGAGGCAAAAGAAGCAGGTGTAGATGGAGTTATCATTCCCGATTTATCTCTTGAGGAAAGCATAGTCTGGTTTAAAAAAAGGAGTGATATTGCAGTAATTTTTCTGGCTGCTCCAACCAGTAGAAAAGAAAGGCTTAAAGAAATTTCTAAAAGAAGTAAAGGTTTTTTGTACTGTGTTTCAGTGACAGGAGTAACGGGAGCGAGAAAAAGTTTACCTTCCTACCTTTTTAAGTTTTTAGAAGAAGCGAGAGAGGTATCGCCTCTTCCTGTGGCTGTGGGTTTTGGGATATCAAGAGGAGAACAGGTCGAAAGGTTAAAAGGTTACGCTCATGGCATAGTCGTGGGCAGTGCTTTGATAAAGCCCTTTTTAGAGGAAAGCATTTCTCGAGCCCAAGATTCCTTAAGAAACATTGTTAGAGAACTTAAGTCATCTCTTTTTCTTTCTTAATTAAACCTCTGATAAAATTATGGGCATGCCAGAAGAAAAAAAGGTTAAGGTTCCAGAAGGTCTTTTTATTCGCTGTGGCGTCTGCCACGAGGTTCTTTTTCGGAAAGAGTTCGAGAGGAATTACCGCGTTTGCCCAGCCTGCGGGTATCACTTTCGAATCGATGCCAGAAGAAGAGTTGAGCTTCTTTTAGACGGCGGGAAGATGAAGGAAATGGACGCAAGTCTTAAGTCGAAAGACCCGCTGGAATTTGTAGGCAAAAAGTCATATTTAGAAAGCATAAAAGAAGCTTCCTTAAAAACTGGTTTAAATGAAGCAGTCATTACAGGAAAAGGGAAGATAGATGGCATTGAAGTTTTCTTTGGCTGTTTCGATTTTCAGTTCATCGGGGGGAGCATGGGTTCTGTGGTGGGAGAGAAAGTGACGAGGCTTTTTGAGAAAGCAGCCAAGGAGAAAAAACCTGTGGTGATGGTGGTGGCTTCCGGAGGAGCTCGAATGCAGGAGGGAGTCATCTCTCTTTTTCAGATGGCTAAGACAGTGGCATCTGTTTCCTCTTTTGAAGCTGTAAGAAAGCCTTTTATAGTGGTCTTTACTCACCCCACCATGGGAGGGGTAACAGCTAGCTTTTCTTCCTTAGCTGACATCATTCTGGCAGAACCTGGAGCTTTAATTGGTTTTACAGGACCTAGAGTTATTGAGCAGACTATTAAACATCGTTTACCTAAGGGATTTCAAACTGCTGAGTTTCTAGAGGAAAGAGGAATGATAGATAGAGTAGTAAAAAGGCTTGATCTCAAAGACGAGTTAGTAAAGATTTTACGCCTTTTGGGGGAAGAGTGAGAGGTCCAATTTTCGAATTCGAAAAGGAGATTCTTAGAAAAGAAAGAGAGTTGAAAAGAGTGGTTTCTGCATTTGGAAAATCTTCTGAAGAGGTGAGAAAGCTTTCCGCAGAAGTTGAAAAGCTTAAAGAAAAAATTTATAGAAATCTTTCTCCCTGGCAAAGGGTTCAGATTGCTCGGCATCCAGCTCGTCCAAAAACTCTCGATTACCTTCGTAATATCTTTAGTGAGTTTGTAGAGCTTAAAGGAGACAGACTTTTTAGAGATGATCCAGCAATAGTGGGCGGTCTAGCCAGAATCGAGAGTTTTAAAGTGGTGGTTATTGGACACCAAAAGGGAAGAGATGCTAGAGAGAGTGCTTACAGAAATTTTGGTATGCCTCATCCTGAGGGATATCGCAAAGCAATTAGACTTATGAAACTGGCTGATAAGTTTTTACTTCCTCTCATCACCTTTATCGACACTCCAGGGGCTTACCCAGGGGTGGGAGCAGAGGAGCGAGGTCAAGCCTGGGCCATAGCGGAGTCCATAAAGTGTCTTTTTGAGATATCTGTTCCGGTAATCAGTGTGAATATTGGGGAGGGAGGAAGTGGTGGAGCACTGGCTTTAGGTGTGGCAAATCGACTTTTTCTTTTAGAAAATTCTTACTATTCGGTGATAACTCCTGAGGGGTGTGCCTCGATAATCTGGGGAGACTCAAAAAAAGCAGCTCAAGCTGCTGCTACATTAAAACTTACTTCAAAAGATCTTTTATCGCTAGATTTGATTGATGGGGTGATAAAGGAGCCTTTAGGAGGGGCACATAAAAATCCTGAATCTGTCTATTATGAGGTGAGAAAAGCCATTTTAGAAAATCTGCAAAAATTAGTTAAAGTTAAGCCGGAGGCACTTAAAAAGGAAAGAAGAGAAAAGTTTCGCCGCATAGGGGAGTTTTCCTCTTAAGCTGTTTTCACCAAGCTCTTCCCTTCCTTTTTAGCTCTAAAAAGAGCTTCATCTGCTTTGTTTACTAGCTCTTCCACGCTTTGAGCGTGGGTGGGGAAGGTGGCTACGCCCACACTCGCGGTAAAGAAAAAACCGGGGCTATTTTCAAAGGAGACTTTGTGAAGCTCTCTTTGCAAGCGTTGCGCTACCTTGATTGCTTTTTCGAGGTCAGTGTTGGGGCAGATAATAGCGAACTCATCTCCTCCGTATCTTGAAGGTATATCTACCTTTCGAGCTGCTCCCTTTAAGGTCATTCCCACCCACCACAGAGCTTCGTCACCTTTAAGATGACCAAAACTGTCATTGAAGAGCTTGAAGTTATCAAGGTCGAGAAGAATAAGACTTAAAGGCTGGCCTGTTCTTTTTGCCCTTTCGACTTCTTCAAAAAGGCGTTGTTTAAAGAAGCGGTGGTTGTAAATTCCGGTGAGGTCATCTGTGACCGAGAGCTCCTTTGTTTTAGCGTAGAGATAAGAGTTGTAAATAGCTACAGCTAACTGAGTTATGAGGAGGAAAAATGAGTTTCTCTCTTCTGTAGTGAGATTCTCAACTTCCTTCTTCTTTAGGACCAAAAGAATTTGAGCGTCCGGTTTTTTAAGCGCTTGAAAGAATGTCCAGTTGTCTAACTCAAAGGTGTCAGGCAAAGATTTCTCTTTTTCTTTTTTAGCTGAGAATCTTTTTAATTCCTTTTCTACTTCTTCTATTTCTCCCTTTTCAAATCCATGATAGAACTCCCACGACTTTTTCCTCGGCTCTGTTTCATAGAGAAGGAAAAGAAATGAAGAGACTCCAAAACCTTTAAGGAACGTTTCTGTGATGAGTATTTTTAAATCTTCAAAGTTAAGGAATGAAGCGACATTTTTTCCAATTTCAAAAAGCAGTTTCAGTGTTTCTATTTTTTGGTTTAACTCGGTGGATAATTTCTCCAGAAGTTTTTTCTCATATTTTGTTTGCTGGGATAAAAGCCCAGAGGAAAAGGCCAAAACCCAGTAAAAACCCCACCTAAAAAGATAAAGACTTACTTTGTCAACAGTGCCGGTGAAGTAAACAAGGAAAAAATCGCTGAGAAAAGTGGCAAATGCCATTAGGACACCGGGCCAAAGACCATAATAAAAACTTGCCAGGGCAACTAAGATGTAAAAGCCGTAAATAAAAGGGGAAGAAGCTCCACCTGTTAAGAAGGTGAGGATGGCGATAGACAGGAAGTCGGGGAGAAGAAGAAATAAGTAGATGCGGTGAAAGTTGAGCCTTCCTTTCCAAAGAAAAAAAATATAAAAGAGAAAGCTGTAGAAGCAGAAGACAAAAAGAGTGATAAGGGTAATTTTTCTTACTTTTTCTGAAGGAGAAAAGAGAAAGATCCAGAAAAAAGCAGCGATAATAGAGATTACTCTGACACCGAGGAATACAAGGTCATCTTCGTCGAAGCGGAGAGGATCCTGAAGAATTTCATAGATTTTCTTGGTTAAACGGGGTTCACTCATTTTAGGTATATTTTATTCCCCTTTTTCTCTCTTATCAAGCTCTTGCAGAAAAAAGAAAAAATGAAATAATGTTTAGTTGTAAAATTAGTATAATGGCGAAAAAATTTATTTTAATTTTCTTAGTGACTTTAGTAGTGGCGGTTGGTTGTTGGTTAGTCGTTAAGGGGGGAAAGAGCGAGAAAATGCCAATTGGGGAAGAGAGAGTAAGGCCACCTGTGGCTGCGAGGTTTGGTTTTTACTCAACCCACAGGGAAAGCCTCCTCCGGGAGCTATATAATATTATCTCATCAGCCACACCCCCTTCTATCCAAGGAGAGTTGGTAGCGTTAATCGTTCCTCACGCGGGATATCAGTATTCTGGTTTCACGGCTGCTCACGCTTATTCTCTTCTTTCAGGGAGAAGCTATAATACAGTTGTCATTGTGGGTCCCTCACACCGTGCCTATGTTAAGGGAGCAGCCATAGATGGGGTGGATGCTTATGAAACTCCGCTGGGTAAGGTCCCAGTGGATAAGGAAGCAGCTCGGGAGTTAACTGATTTCGGTTCATTTATTTATTTTGACTCCACTGCTCATGCTCAGGAACACTCAATTGAAGTGCAGGTTCCTTTTCTCCAGGTGGTGCTCAAAGATTTTAAAATTGTCCCCATTGTCATGGGGGAAGCTTCCTGGACATATGTGCAGGATTTATCTGGAGCGCTAGTGAAGTTAGCGAGAGAAAGAGAGGACATTTTAATCATTGCCTCCTCTGACCTCTCTCACTATCATCCTTATAACGAAGCGGTAAAGATGGATAAAAAGGGTTTAGACGAGGTTCTAAAAATGGACACAAAGACGCTTTATGAAAAGCTGCGGGATGGAGAGTGTGAGATGTGTGGAGCAGCTCCTGTCCTCACCATTATTGAGGTGGTAAAAAAGCTGGGGGTGGAGGAAGTTAAGTTGCTTGACTATCGAAACTCTGGTGATGTTACGGGAGACAAAAGCGGTGTGGTGGGCTACTCTGCAGTTGCTTTTTTCAAGCCCCAGTCTTTAAAGTCGGAGAAATGGTTGAGTGAGGAGGAGGAGAAAGAACTCCTGAAGATAGCCAGAGAGACTTTAGAGAGCTATTTAAGCGAGGGGAAAATACCTCATTTCGAAGTGAAAAGCGAGTCCTTAAAGGAGGAAATGGGCGCTTTTGTGACTTTGAAGAAGAAAGGAAGACTAAGAGGATGCATCGGTCATGTTGAAGCAAATAAGCCACTTTATGAGGTAGTTTCAGAGATGGCCATTACTGCAGCCACACAGGACCCCCGCTTTTCACCGGTTACCTTAGATGAGCTTTCGGAGATTGATATAGAGATATCTGTTCTTTCTCCTCTCAAAAAGGTAAATAATATCGAGGAGATAAAGGTAGGAAGGGATGGACTGGTGATTAAAAAAGGTTTTGCTTCAGGTCTTCTTCTCCCTCAGGTCCCGGTGGAGTGGGGATGGAGTAGAGAGGAGTTTTTACGACAAGTTTCCTTAAAAGCAGGGCTTCCACCAGATGCTTGGAAAGAAGCTGACCTCTATCGATTTACCGCTCAAGTATTTGGAGAAAAAGAGTAGAGAGAAACATTAGAGAGGCAGCGAGGAAAGAAGAGTTCGCAAGACCTAGAAGGGGAAGAAGCATTGCTCCTCCCAAAAAAGAGCCCAAGGCTCCGCCGATGAGGTCGAAGGAGTAAACAAGTCCGCTTTTTTCCACTCCCAGCCTTCTCACAGCGAGGGGAAAAATTGCACCCACTAGGAAGCCGGAAAGGGATATTAAAGAAAGGTAGAGCAAAAGAAGGGGAAAACTGGCCAGAAGACTTGCGAGGAAAGGAAGGACAAAGAGGAAAAAAGAGAGGGAATAACTTAAAACTTTTAAGCCTTTTTCGCTTTTTCTAAAAATAAAACTACCCACTGAAAGCCCAAGCATAAAAAAGGCGAGTAAAATCCCTATGTGAGAGTAGACGTATCCTCGATGGAGCTGGTAGAAAAAGATGATTATGAGCTCGGCTATCATCCCTCCTATGCTTGCAGAAAGCATTACTAAAAGCTCTCCTTCTCTTTTGAAAAGAAAAGGGAGGGGGAGGAGGAGCAGAAGTAGGAAAAGGTAGAGGTTTTTTAAAAGGAATGATTGAACCTCTTTAAATCTGGAGCGAAATTGGGCTTGCCATATGAGTGACTCCAGGAATATGGAGACGGGTTTCTCGTCTTTGTTTAAAAAGAACTTTTGAGAAAAGACACTTTGAACGAGCTTTGCTCTTTCCACCTTGTAATCTATATAGGAGGGATTTAAAAGCGAGTTCACGCCTCTTTTCTCTAATGTATCTAGAATTTTAGATGAAGAAAGATTTAGCTCCTTTTTAGAAGCTAAAATTTGAGCTTCTTCACCTGGAATGAAGAGAACATGGGGAAAAACTTTTCTTACTGTCTCAAGAAGAGTTCCATTATAGCTCAGTATCTCTGTTGAAAGGTACTCTTCTGAAGAGGAGAAGGAAAAAACGAAAACGCCTTTTGCTCTTTCTTTTGCTATTTCCATAAACTCTTCAGTATAAAGTCGAGCTAGGAGAGCGTTTTTCGGGTCTGGTGTGTCCAAGATGATAACATCATATTTTTCCTTTTTGTTTTTGAGGTAGCTCCGCGCATCTGAGAAAACAACCTCAAGCCTTTCATCTTTTAAAAATTCTCTGTCTTCTCGAGGAAAGTTTTGGGTGAAAAGTGCGAAAACTTTTGGATCTATCTGTAGAGCGGTTACTCTTTTCACCGGATGCTTGAGGACCTCTCTCACCAGCCCGTCTTCAACTCCTCCAATAATGAGAACGTCTTCCACTTTTTCCATTAAAGCTAGGGGGAGGTGGGCTTTTTCCTGGATGGATAGGTGCTCTCCGCTACTGGCTGCAATTTCTCCATTTTCAAACAGGTTTATCTGCCCAGCTTTTTTGGTTAGGGTGGCGTTTTGAAAGGGAGTATCCACACTTAAAATCAAATTTTTAAACCTGTAACTTCTGGTTATTTTTTCGATTGTTGGAGCGAAGAAAAAGCTGACTATAAGAATTCCTGCTAGAGGAAGGAGAAGGATTTTTCCCCAAGAGCTGTAGATTGAGAGCGCAGAGAGGAGGAGAAAAAGAGCGAGAAAAAGCATAATCTGCCAGGAGAGCCAGTTCTGAGAAAGAAAAAAGGTAAAAAGAACCGCGCCTATAAAACTTCCCATTGCTTCTAAAAAATAGGAAAATCCCGGTGTTTCCTTCCTTTTTTCCGAAAGGAGGTGCAAGGAGAGTAAAAATTCGCAGTCTAAAATGAGGTTGGTGAAAAAGAGGGAAGCGAGAGAAAGAAGAAGCAGAGTGATAAAGCTGGCACTTTCACCAGGAGGGATGAGGATGGGACCCAACTTTCTTACGGTGAAAAGTGAGAGAGGAAGAGAAAGAACTAAAATTGGATGAATGACTCTTAAGAAAGCTTCCTTTTTCTGCACTTTTCCCGATAGGTAGCTTCCAAAAGCTCCTCCTAAAAGCCAGGCAGAGATGATTGCTCCAAGGGTAAGCTCATTGCCGTTGGCAAAGATAAGGGTTTCGCGGAAGATGATGATTTGGATAATTAAACCGGTAAAGCCCAGAAGGAGGCAGTTTATTTTTAAGAAATTCGCTTGTAGGTTTACTGACTTCAATTGAGACACCACTTCTATTTTCTAAAAGAGGAAAAAAGAAGGCAAAAAAATTCTGAACTCCCTGTGTAGGGGCACCACAGGGAGTTCAGGGAAGGAACATGGGGGGTGACTCCCAC